>Ga0182745_1000052_pt1 | contig 173676 bp, 128 predicted proteins | sample eDN3rd30CKraftBY_FD_128523 | JGI IMG/M metagenome (GOLD analysis project Ga0182745, IMG submission 128523) | Enriched backyard soil microbial communities from Emeryville, California, USA - eDNA 3rd pass 30_C Kraft BY (version 2) (version 2) | ecosystem: Environmental > Terrestrial > Soil >...
CGCTGCCGCGGACAGCCACGGCAACGCTGTCAATGTAACGGCCAACGCGTTGGCACTGACCAGCGGCAGCGACATCGTCCTGTCGACCAATGTCCTCACACTCGACGCTGCCATCACGGCAGCCGGCGCTCTGACCATCGATCAGTTCGGCCGCGAGCTGACCATTACCAACTTAGAACTATTTGCCGGTGATGCCGCGCTCCGCAGCGACGCGGCGGTTCTGCTGCAGTCGCTCCAGGTACCGGCGCACGCCTTGACGCTCACTGCGACCGATGTCCGATTTGAGCAGGCGATTTCCAATCTACAAGATCTGACCGTGACCGCGCAAGGGACCGTCGAATTTCTAGCGGCCCTGACAATGACAGGTTCGGTCGTCATCGACGCTGCAGCAAACGTCGTCTTTCACAGTTTCATTACGCTTGGCGGAGGCTTGGATGTCAGCGGTCAAGCGGTAACTCTCACTCATGATGTAATGACAAGCGGTGCAATCCGCATCTCGTCCCAAGATGAGTTGTTTATCGGAGTGAATGTCGACGCGGGGGCTGCGACGATCACTCTGCTCGCTAACCAAGACAATGCCGGTGAAGCGAACTTCATTCAAGCCGCTGGAACGACCATCCGTACAACCAGTGCCGCCAGTAACGCGATCACGATTCAAGCCGGCGGCAGCGGCGATGTCTCACTGGCAAGACTTGAGGCCGGCTCGGGCGGGGTGGTGCTCAGTTCCGGTGGCCGGATCGTTGATAATGGGCCGCCTGGGGCCAGCGTGCAGGCCAAGTCGCTCAGTGCGACCGCAGCGACGGGAATCAATCTATATACCGACATCGAATCGCTGAGCGTCTCGATCACGGGGTCAGGTAACCTGCAATTGATCGACGCGGATGCACTGGATGTAACCAGCGTGATGCTAGGTGGCGGTGATGCATTGATTTCTGCTGACACGCTGAGCATCGGGACGATCATGACATCCGGTTCTGTCGTGCTCACGGCGCGGACCGGAGTCGTCACGGATGGCAACGGCGACTCACTCAACATCACGGCCGACTCGTTGTCCATCTCCAGTGTCAGTGGAATTAACTTAGATACCCGCGTTGGCACGCTGGAGCTAGCAGTTAGTGGCACCGGTGATGTTCATATTGAGCAATCCAATCGCTCGCTGACGGTTGTCAATCTTGTGGTTCCCGATGGAGACGTCTCGCTGCTCAGTAATGCGGCGGTAAGATTACAAAACCTTGATATCCCAGCCCATCATCTGTCCGTGGCGGGATCAGATGTCGTCTTCGAAAATACGGTGCAGTTGCTGAGCGATCTAGCGGTCGACGCCACCGGTGCCGTTGCCTTTCAAGCGGCCGTTGACGTCACGAATGCACTCGACATCGATGCCGATGGCGACGTTACCTTCCATGCTGAAGTTATCATCGGCGGCGCTCTGTCGCTGCGCGGTGATCAGGTGTGGTTTGCAGAGTCGCTACTGAGCGGCGGACCGATCGCAATTTCCGCCAAAAACGAACTGCGGTTCAACGGCGACGTCGACGCGGGTGATCAGACCATCTCATTGCGTGCTAATCAGGACGGCACCGGTGCGGAGGGCTTGGTTCTGCACGGTGCACTCAAGACGCTCAATGCCAGCGCGACTGCCCTAAACATTAACGTGCAGGGGTCGGGCAGCGTCTTGGTGGATGGGGTGGAGGTCGGCGGGGGCGTCGTTGTCCAAGCGGGCGGGGCCTTGCGAGGTTTAAACGGAGCGACGGCCGATATTCATGCGGTCAGTTTGCAAGCGACTACCGGGACCGGAATCGATGTGCAGACCACGGCAACCGAGGTATCAGCGGAGGTTACTCAAACGGGTGATATCGCGTTGTCTACCGCCGCGGCGGTCGCTGCCCAACGGTTGGTCACCCACAACGGCTCGATCGAGTTGGTCAGCGGCGGCAGCATGTCACTGGGCGTTGTCACAGCCGGTTCGGGCGGCGACGCGACGCTGACCGCACTGTCCGGTTCGATCCTCGCGCTGTCAGGCGATCTGCCTGCCGCGCTCGTCCGGGCGGACTTGCTGACGTTGGCCGCACCTGCGGAGATTTCACTGCGGACCGACGTCAATTCCCTGATCGCGACCCTCAGCGGCAGCGGGTCGCTCACGATCGACAATCAACGCGCCCTTTCGGTCATCACCGCCTCGGTTCACGACGGCGCTGCAGCGCTGACCGCGGCCAGTTTCGAAATCGGATCCATCACCGCTCCCGGATCGGTCGCCCTGACCGCCACCAGCGGCGGCATTCTCGGTACCGGTGGAGCCACTCACGTTACAACCGCTGACCTCATGCTGCTGAGCGCTGGCGGCGTCGACCTGGCAACGAACATCGATGTTTTGTCGGCGATCATCAGTCAGCAGGGAGACCTGCGTATTGGCGACACAGGCCAGATGCAAGTTGACTGGATCACCGTCAGCCATGGCTTGATCAACCTGCAAGCAGTGCAAGATCTGGTGATTGCAGGTGACGTGCTGGCGGAGCAGGGTTCGATCAGCCTGTCATCCATCACCAGCGACTTGCGATTCGTCAATACAGAAGCGGGCAGCACGCTCCTGATCTACAGCGGTGGTGCGGAGGCCCGTATTGAAGGGAGTTCAGCAGCCGATGTGATCATTACCGGCCCTGGAATGGTGCTGTTTCGCACCCCTGTCTCTCAGTACTTTACGGTGCGACCCGAGCTTACAGCCACGGCCGTCGATGCCCCCTTTCTAACGGATGTTCAAGTGAACCATCGAGGGTGGGCAACTCTGATTGTGTCGTTCGGCGCACCGATCGGTCCTGAAGAGTTTCACTTCCGCCTGATTGTCGATTGGGGCGACTCGGTGGAGACGATTACTGCGGCCGAAACCCTGGCAGGCCTTACACCGCTGCAGCGGGCAGGGCAAGGTGACGCGCAACTGCGTTATGCGATTCGGCATCAATATATGAGCAATCCCAACTCACAGGACCCGACGGCGCCGATTCCGGTCTCGATCATCGCCAGCAATTCGCTCAGCGACGGAGGCCCGGCGGATATCGTGTTCTTTGCGGACGGCAATCGAACGGATCCACTGGTCACGCAGACTGATCTGCTCCTGAATGTTCCCGCCAACGGTTTGTCGATTGCCTTCTCCCCGGTGATTCCACCCGCCGCCGAGGTTCGGGTTGCGGAGTCCAATCAGCCGTTCGTCGAACCGCCAACATCAACCGTGATCGTTGATTCGTCGCGTTCCTCTCAGCCGCTGGTAACTTCCACACAAACCGCCGCGGTTTATGAGCGTTACTATGTGCTGCGAATCGTTGTGCAGATCGATGAAGAAGGTAACACACGCGAACTCGCCGATATTCGTATTGATGACGACTATCTACGGAATCTACCGGAGTTGTTTGAAATGTTACCCGATGACCGTTATCGGCTCTATCAGATCCGCGAAGACGGGGTTGCACAGTTGATCACGGACGTGATCATCCGCGGCGGAAAATCAGCCGGTACGCTTGACATGGATGAAGGGCCAGGGTCGCTCCAGGAGCAAGGTAGCACCTTGGATGATTCGCAACCGCAGGCTGATTGGTTGGATGATTCACGCGATGCGCAGCCCGTGGAACTCGGTCGGCAAGCCTCGTTATTAAATGAGCCGCAGGGCGGACCTTCTCGGCTGATCACGAAAGCCGGTGTCCTTCAATTGGGGAATTGGTAACGTGCTAAACTGCTCGCGCTGTGGAGCGGATTACAGCGAACAAGGCTTGGACGGTGGACGTTGTCGTCGCTGTGGCAACATGGTCGCCTGGTCGATGACGGCGGTGCCTGCGGCAGCCTTTTTCGAGACGGCGCCGCGTCAGGAAGAGCTGCCACCACTGGCTCCTGCTGCCGAACCGGTGACTCCTGTTGCCGAACCGGTGGCCCCTGTTAACGAACCACTGCCGCAGCGTCACCCTGACCAGGCGAAACCGGCAATCGCGACGTCGGAAACGCTGGCTCCGGCTGCGGTGGCGAACAGCACCGCCTCACCGGAACACGCATCGGGAAGTTCCATTTCCGAGACGCTGCCGTCGTTGTCGCTCGGCACAGGTGGCCAGCCGGTACCGACGGTACCGACGGTACAGGACCGGGATGATCAGGCCAAGACGATCGAGGTCCAGTGGGCTGGCCATGTCGCGCACGAGCGGAATCTTTCATCGACCATCAAGACCCGCGCTACGGAATTAACCGTTCAAGAATATCTGGTGATTCCCCGTCGGGCGGTTCGCGACAGCAACGGTGAATCGACCGGTGCCCGCAGTGATTATGAGTTGATCAGTGTCATCGGCCGCGGGGGCGAAGGCGTCGTGCATGCGGCCCGGCAAGCATCGATTGATCGCACCGTCGCGCTAAAAATGATTCGCGAAGGGGTGGCAACCGATCATACCGCACGTCAGAAGTTTCTCTCCGAGGCGGTGGTAACCGGGGACTTGGAACACCCCAACATCGTCCCCATCTACGATTTGGGGACGACCAATGATGGAACTTTGTTCTATGCGATGAAGCGGATCCAGGGGACTCCTTGGTCGGAGGTGATCCATCGCACCAAGCTGAATGAAAACATCAATATTCTCATGCGCACTGCCGATGCGGTTGCGCTGGCGCACTCGCGCGGTGTGGTGCATCGTGATCTGAAGCCTGAAAACATCATGCTCGGAGACTTTGGCGAGGTCTTGCTGACCGACTGGGGGATCGCGCTGTGCACGGAAAAGTTTGCCAAACGCAACAGCGTCGTGCTCGCCAGCGGCCTCGGCGGGACGCCCGCATACATGGCTCCGGAGATGGCAACAGGCCCCGTTCACATCATCGGGCCGGCCGCCGACGTCTATTTGTTAGGCGCGATCCTGTTTCAAATCGTCGCCAGCAAGCCGCCACACCATGCTGAGACGGTGATGGAGTGCCTGCATGCGGCGGCGAGAAATCAAATCCAGTCGACTGATGCTAAAGGCGAACTGATCGACATCGCTTATAAGGCGATGGCCACCCGACCAGACGAGCGTTTCGCATCGGTCAAAGAGTTTCAAGATGCGATCAAAGCTTATCAGTCGCACTCCGAGAGTGTGCTGCTGGGCGAGCAGTCACGAGACGATTTGGAACGCGCACGCCAGTCGAAGTCCTACGACGATTTCGCCGCAGCCGTTTTTGGTTTTCAAAAAGCGATCGACTTATGGCCGCACAACCTACAGGCGCGCCGGGCGTGGGTCTCTGCCCGCACGGAATACGCTGCCGCGGCGTTAGCCAAAGGAGACCTCGATCTGGCCTATTCGTTATTGGATCGCGGGCAGAAAGAGCATGGACCACTCCTCACGCGGATCATCGCAGCACAGCGCGAGCGCAACACGCGGCACCACCGACTGCAAGCCCTGCGTTACTTCGCGGCAGCACTGCTGTTAGCGATTTTCATCGGCGGTACGTATGGGTTTATCAAAATCAATGCCGCAAAACTTCAGGCCGAAGCCTCGCAACTCGATGCTGACGCCGCTGCCAAATTGGCAAGCGCCAAGGCTGAGGAGGCCAGCATGCAGCGGGGCCTGGCGTTACTAGCCGAAGGCGTTGCCAAAGCCCACGCAGCGGAGGCTGCGGAGGCAGCGACGAAAGCGATTGAGGCGCGTAAAAAATCCGATGCGGCTCGAGCGGAAGCGGCGGCAGCACTTCGCAGAGCGGGAGAAGCATCTTATAGCTCGGCAATCGCGTTGGCCGTCAGCAGCATTGCCAATCATGCTTTTGATGATGCCCGTGCGATCCTCTTAGAACAACAATCCCATGCGGAGCAAGCGTCGTTGCGGCACTGGGAGTGGGGACGGCAGATGTATTTGAGCTTCGGCGGTGATCCTGCCTCGCCTGCCGGGTCCGCCGTAGACACCTGGTCCACCGATTCCGAAGCACTGGCTGTGGCCGTTTCACCGGCACGCGACCGAATCGCGGTCGCGACGCTAGCGGGTACCATGCATCTCTGGCAACGCGAATCCGCTCAACCGCAATCAACCTGGGCTCCTCTGAGCGTGATCCCCGGCAACACGACGATCAACCACGTAGCATTCTCGGCCAACGGCCAGTGGCTAGCGACCGCCGGCAAAGATGGGGTGATCCGCATTTACGACTTGGCCGACCTGCCTGCCGCGCCGCGGGAACTCCTAGGCCATCGCGGCGAAGTCCGCTCGGTCGAGTTTTCGCCCACCGCCGATCCGCCACTGCTGGCTTCGTCCTCTGACGACCGCACCGTAAAGCTGTGGACGCTCGATTCCGACCAGCCGCTGCGGACGGTGGTGGGACACACGGCGGTGGTCGGCTCGGTCCGGTTCTCACGCCAGGGTGATCGGTTGGTGACCGCTAGCGAGGACTTCACGGCACGCGTCTGGAGTGTTGAGAGCGGCCAAGAATTGCAACGGTTTCGCGAACATGACGAACCGGTTTTCTGCGCAACCTTTTCAGCCGACGGAGCCTGGATCGCTTCAGGAGGTTATGACAAACGCATCTTGATTTGGAAGGCGGATCGTTATGAACCTGTTGAATCGACCTTGGTCGCCGAAGTGGTCGATCGTTTGCGCGCTGAGCCAACCTCCCAGAAGAATCGTTCCTTTCGCGAACTGATTGGCCACACTGCCAGCATCCGAGACGTGCAGTTTTCCGAAGACGGCACGCGGTTGGTCAGCGCCGCTCGTGATAATACGCTGAAGGTTTGGGAACTGCCGGCGCCGCCGTCAGGCGAAGTCCCGCCGCGGCAACGGCCCGGCGATGCCAGCGAACTGGCCGATCAGCAATGCAAAACCCTTCGTGGCCATGGCGGCTGGGTCAGCAGTTGTGCATTTTTAGATTCTGATACTGTAATTTCAGCATCTTATGATCATCAGGTGAAACTCTGGCGCACGTCGCTGTATCAGGAGATTGGGCAACTGCAAGCGATCGAGCGACCGATTTTGAACGCGGCGTACGCACCCGATGGTCGCACGGTGGCAGTGGCTCTGGACGATGGCACCGCCGGTATTTGGGATGCCCAGTCGGGTGCGCCGCTCGGTCGATTGGAGGAAGGGCACGACTTTCTCGCCAGCACCGCAGTGTTTTTACCCGGTGGCGAGCGGCTGATCACGATCGCCGGCGACGACACGCTGCGGTTGTGGGACGTTCGCCACGGGACTGAAATTTGGCATGTCCGAGGGACCGGTCGCCGCGGACTGCTGGCACTTTCTCCTGACGGCACGCAAATCGTGACCGGCAGTGACGAAGGAAAGATCGCTCAGGTTTGGGACGCCAACACCGGCGAGCAACTGCGCACGCTCAGCACCGGCCGGTTGGATGAGCTGATTCGTCAATACCCGAAGGCGGATCGAGCGGAGTTGCAAAAACAGTTGCCGGATGTCACCGCCATCGATTTCTCGCCCGATGGAAGCCTGATTGCCACCGGCGACAGCGCTGGGATGTGTTGGCTTTGGCCGCTTGCTGAATCCGGGCGGCGACAGAATTTTCGTGCGCACGACCACGCCATCACGTCGCTGCGGTGGCTCAATGAAGGCGCGGTGTTGGTCACGGCCAGCGCCGATGGTTCGATCGCCTTTTGGGAAGTCTCCTCGGGAACCGAGCTTCCGGGCCGGCGGCTGCGCCACGCCGATGCGGTTTCGTTGTTAGATGTTTCCACAGATGGCACCGCAGCGCTCAGTGTGGCGGCCGATGGTCGCGGTGGCCAGCATTTGTATCACTGGGATCTGATCAACCGGCAACTGCTGGCGCGTTATCCAGATGATTCCCCGCGCGATGCCGAGGTCACCCTTAGCCCCGGGACGATCGCCATCAATTCGATCATGTTTTCGCCTGATCAAGCGCAAGCGCTCGTGGCGACGTTTGATACGCGCTCGTCGCGTTATGAGATTCAACAATGGGATTTAACCACAGGCCGATTTGGTCCAATCAACGACCGCGACGTGCGGGCTGGCATTGTGTTTTCAGCGGTCTACGCGCAAGCCGCGGCGCAGCGGATTTTGGCGGTTGGCGGCGATGGAGCACGGTTTTGGGACCAATCCCAAGGCCGCGAATTGATGAGCTACCGGCCGCACGGGGCGATTCTCTCGGTCGATTATTCACCCAGCGGTGAGCGGGTGGTCACAACCGGTTCGGATCGGTCGATCAAACTTTGGCGCCGCCATCTCCAAACGGGGACATGGACAGCCGAAGTCAAATTGATCGGCGAACACACCGGCACGATTCGTGTGGCCAAGTTCGCGCCCCATCAGGATGATTCGGTATTGGTGTCAGTTGGCGATGACTCCCAAGCGGTGATCTGGCACAGGGACGAACATAGCGGCTGGCAGGCGATCCGCTCACTTCGCGGTCACTCCGGTGCCATCCATGCGTTGGCCCTCTCGGCCGATGGACGCTGGGTCGCGACCGGCTCGGAGGACCAGACTATCCGCATTTGGGACTTGAGCGATGGTACCTTGCAAACCGTACTGAGCGGTCACCGCGGCGCCGTGCGCTGTCTCAGCTTTTCGGCGGATTCCGAGCGTTTGCTCAGCGGCGGTAGCGACAACCGAGCGATTCTGTGGAGTGTCGCCCAGGCAGCGCCGCTAACGCACCTGGTCGGCCACTCCGCCGCGATCAATTCAGTAGCCTTCTCACCCGATGGCTGGCGGGCATTGACGGGCAGCCAAGACAACACGATCAAGCTTTGGGACAGCAGCCCTTATGCGCATTCCACCGCCAGCAACGGTCATGAGTTGCTCAGCCTGGCGGTTCACCAGCGTGAGGTCACCGCCGTTGAGTTTTCGCCCGATGGCAAACAACTGCTATCAGTCGGCCGCGATGGCCTGGCGCTGCTTTGGAACAGCATCGATATTCCGCCGTCGTTTGCCATTGGGTCAAACGTTATTCGGAGCCGGTTGGACGACATCGCGGTACCGCTGTTGCAGCAGGCGGATTTCAAGCATGCGACTTATCAGGAGTTCGGCGGTTGGCAGATCGAACTCGAATTAGCTGAAGATCCATTGCCGTCCGCTGGAACGCTGCAACTCGATCCTGTGTTGGCCGCGGCGTATGGGCTGCAACACGATGCGGGATTGATTCGCCTCGCGCCGGCGGCTGGCCCAGCGAGTCATGAACCGTCGATTGAAGTAGCGGAGCTGGAGGTTTCGGCCGCAGGCGATCGGCTGCGGCTGGTGCTGCGGTCCTCAGCCACTCCCGCCGCGGTCAAGGCGCTCGTCCGCTCGCTGGCGTACCGCTGCGATCATTCGGTGGACGATACCCAGTCACGGCATTTGACCCTCCGTCTGTACCTGCCTGACCACAGCGAGCCGGTCGACAGCCAGCAGCTCGAAGTCCAAGGCGCAAACCTCTGAGTATTCGACTGATGTGACAACAAGCGGCCTGATTGATCGCGCCCTGGGTTGGGAAGGGCGTGGTCTACATCAGGCCTGACGGCATCGGGCCCGTGATACCAGGACCGGGGTGTGTCCTGGGGCCTTAGGCTAAGTGGAGCGCGAACTGGTTTTGCGACGACTGGTTGTGCTGGTTACGAGTCGGTGAGTAGTCGTAAATCTGCACCGTTTTGCCGTCGGCTCGGAATTCTAAAAGCCTGAGCCAACTGTCGCCGCCATTGGGCCGCATTTGGAAGTTGACCAGCATCTGATGAACATCGCGCCCGTTGGCGGTCGACGACGTCAGGCGTCCTAAGCCATCACCTAACACATGACCATTGAAGGTCATGATAAAGTTGTCGTGCTGACTGATCAGATGGGTCCACAGCTCTTCGCCATCCGTCACATCATTCTCGGTGGCGCGAGCGACGCCGTAGCTATGTGGATTCCAGTGCTGCTGCGCGCCATACTTTGTCCAGTCATAGCGGGTGTCGTCAAAGTACATGTAAGCGTGCGTGATCAGGATCGCCGCGTGATCGCGGTGTTTGGCGACCACTTCATTAGCCCAGCGGACGACATCACGGCGTGGGCCGAACTCCAGCGCTAGGACTAAGAACTTGCGGCCCTCAGCGGCGAACAGGTGGTAGCTATTTTCGATCCGGTCCGGCTCGCGATCATATGTCCCGCCAAACGTTGACTGCTTCCGAAAAGCATCAACCGGGAAGTAGTCGTTCATCCGCGTGGTGCGATCGGTGCAGCGTCCTCCTTCGCTGTAGTCGTGGTTTCCAGGCGCCATGAAGTAAGGCACGTGGCCATCGAGGGTCCGCATCGCCCGGGCTGCATTTTCCCATTGTTCGGGCGTATTGTGGTTGGTGATGTCGCCCAGATGCAGCGCGCAGGCGATGTTGCGGGCCTCGCGCTGCTCGACAATCCATTTCGTCTGCGCCTCGAAGATTTCGGGAAACTTTTCGCTGTAGTTCTGTGTATCCGGCAGCACCGCAATACTGAATGCACCAGGCTGCAATGCCGGCGGCTGGCCATCGATCAACACAGCGTCGGCATAGGGATCGTTAGCCCAGGCGGATGAGCCGCTCAGGCCAACGATTGCCGGCGTCGCCAGCGCAGCGGCTCCGGCTCGAAGTAAATCGCGACGTGACAGTTCGCCAGTGGGATCGAACATGCGATGGTTCCTTTTTGCGAGTGCTCGGTTCCAGGAAAGATTTCGAGTTGGTAGGGCCGGCGGCTTGCGCCGTGGCGTTAACAATGTTAACGCCACGGCGCGAGCCATGCTGCTTCCCAGCCTAAATGGGTGCTGTAATAGATCATCAGGACGGTAAACTACGTAATCAGTGCCAGCAGTTCTTCGGCAGTGAGGCGTCCCGAGGTGTCGGTGCCCTCAAGTAGACTATCAGCCAAGTCGCGTTTGCTGGCGTGGAGTTCCAGAATCTTTTCTTCGATCGTACTACGAGTGATGAAGCGATAAATCGTGACGGGACGCAGTTGTCCCAGCCGATGAGCGCGGTCGGCGGCCTGATCTTCTACCGCCGGATTCCACCAGGGGTCCATGTGCAGCACATAGTCGGCAGCGGTCAGGTTCAATCCCGTCCCGCCCGCCTTCAGGCTGATCAAAAAGACTTCGCCCTCGCCGTTTTGAAACGCTTCGACGCTGCGCTGACGTTGCTTGATCGGGGTGGAGCCATCGAGGTATTGATACGACACACCTTTACGATCCAGTTCGGCGCGAAGGATCGCTAGGTGATCGACAAATTGACTAAAGACCAGTGCTTTATGTTTATTCTCTAACAACTCATCGAGTGTTTGAGAAAATGCGGTGAGCTTAGCGCCTGGTAAATCGCAGTCGGGCAGTAGCAAGCTGGGGTGACAACAGGCGCGCCGCAGACGCATGATCTCCGCTAAGATGCGCAAGTGCTGTCCAGGGGCGTCGAGTTTTTTGGTCGCCAGTTCTTTCACAGCTCGTTGCCGAGCGGCTTCGTAAAGTAACGCTTCTTCGTCAGACAAGGTGACCGGCACGGTGACTTCGATCCGCGGCGGCAGTTCGCTGAGCACCTGCGTCTTGGTGCGACGCAGCAGAAACGGCTGCACCAATCGCTTGAGCTGTTGCCGTACCTGGCGATCCTGGTCACGCTGAATCGGCAGGGCAAAGCGCTGCTGGAACTGCTCGCTCGAACCGAGCAGCCCGGGATTGATGAACTGAAATAAGTTCCACAATTCACCCAGATGATTCTCGATCGGCGTGCCGGTTAGGATCACCCGGAAATCGGCTGCCAACGACATCGCGGCCTGTGAGCGTTTGGTCAGGGTGTTCTTGATTGCCTGCGCTTCATCGAGCACCGCGGTGTGCCACGGGACCGCCTGCAATCGCTCGGACTCAGTATGCAGCAGTCCATAGGTGGTGATGACGACGTCCCGTGGGCCCAGATCGGTAAGGAGTGCATCGCGATCGCCGGCCCCGAAGAACCGAGGAGTCAACGTGGGGGCGAAGCGGCGCAGTTCCTGTTCCCAGTTGAAGCAGACCGAGGTCGGCGCGACCACCAATGCCGGTCCGTCAGCTCCGCGGTGCAGCAGCAACGCGATCGCTTGCAACGTCTTGCCCAGTCCCATGTCGTCGGCCAAGCACGCCCCAGCACCCCAATGAGCCAAGCGGCACATCCAGCGAAAGCCTTCGATCTGATAATCTCGCAACTCGGCATTGAGAGTCGAAGGCACGCTGGCCACGATGTCGCCGGCGTCGCTGATCCGCTTGAGAGTTTCCTTCCAATGTTTGTCCGCCTGGACAGTGAACCACTGGTCGAGATCACTCAGTGCCGCGGCGCGAATCGGCGGAATGCGAAAACTGTCCTTGCGCGTCTCTCCAAATGCCGCAAGCTCAGCCACCCGCTGCTGGAGTTGCTGAGTGAGCGCTAAGAATCGGCCATCGCTGAGCGGCACAAACCGACTCGGGCTGGCCGACACCAATTCCATCAATTGAAGCAGGTCGAGTTGCAATTGCTCATTGACCACCAACTCGCCTGAGGCGGCAAACCAATCTTGCTCGCGTTTGATGTGCATGCGAAGTTGTGGCGCATCGGCCAAACCAGCGACCCGCAACGTCTGCCCCTGGGGCCAAGCAATCACTAGGCGTCCCTGTTCTCGCAGCGGTTCAATTTCCAGCAGCATCTCGAGTGCTTCGTCGGCCGAAGCGAGCTCGAACACTTTATGTTTGCCATCATCGACCGCGGCCAACGTCGGGCAAGCTGCGATGATCTCGCCGACCAGTTCGGTTTCCCGGCGCAGGTCGCGCTGTGCCGAGACCGGTTGGCCCAGGACATCGGCAAAAACGTTTGCGCCGCCCTGGCCTGGTGGAAAGAATGGTCCGTTGTCTCCCAACGGTTGCACGAAGAACTCGGCTCGCACTCCGTCATGAAATGGCAGCAGATGCAAATGGGGGCGGGCCTGGGCGACCACGACCTCGACGTCTGTATCCGTGGCACCTGCCTGAAGGGCAATATCCGATTGCACGGATAATAGCGAGGAAAGCGACTTCGCTGTTTCCAGCACTTCCGCTTCGCCGTCCTGGGGGACATCCAACGCGCCGTCGAGGACACCGGCCAAACTCACCAATTCGTGAGAAAATGTCACTACCGCCAGCCGCTGCGCTCCATCTTTGAGCAATACGATCCGGTCGCTCCCTGGCCGCGGATCAAGCTCCATGCGCAAACCACTCTTCTGCCGGCGAATCACCAACTGCGGTCGTCGACTGATGAGTTCCAGCGGCTCGGTGCGGTTACCGGGACTGAAGATCAATGGATGACCAATCAGGGCCAACAGTGCCTCATCCGTGTCAAAGTCATAGACCGTCTCGGTGTAGCGGTAATAGCCGGTGGAGACTTCGGATGCGCGGATGCACTTGCTGACCGCGCGATCCTGATCCGTCAGAAATGCGAATGCTGACGATGCGTATTGGTGGTGAAGGCGCTCCAGCGATACCGGGCGGCCTTTGGTCCAGGCTGGGCCCGAGCGTTTCTGCACCAATGGCCGCAACTGCGCCGACCAGCTTTGTTTGCCAACTCGGGCATCCAATTCCCAAATCATCCGTTCATCATAACCACTGGCGACCGGCGACCCTGGCTTAGCCGACGGCGTGCCAGTCGCGAGTCGCCGCAGCGCTTCGAGTTTTTGTTTCCAAGGTGATGGGCGATCGATCCAGGCCAACATCGGATACGTGCCGAGTGCGCGATGACATTGCCCTGGCTCGGAAAGGCCAGCGCCACTGGCGCAGGCCAACGCCGCGTCCTCGCACAGCGCCGCCAACCAACTCAGCCCCAGTTCCGCATAGGCGGCGGCACCCTCGTTGAGTGTCGTTTCCCAGTTGAGCTTTGCCGCGGGATAGAACCAAGCTTGCAGGTGGGCCGCGACGGCCTGCACGAGAGGAACCGCCTGCCGTGGTTTGCCTGCCAATGCGGCTTTGAACGCGGCCTTGGATGTCGTCGTCGGCGCATCAGCATAACCGACGGCGGCCAAGATGATTCCAGGAATCATCTGGAGTTCAGTCGGCCATTGACTTTGGGCGGCAGCACAGAGTGACTTCAGGTTCGAGCGCGCCGACGGGTCGTCACGACGCAGCAGGAGTAGCAGGTGCAATAAGCCGGGCAGCGGCAGCAGCACGACATTTCGTTTGCCGCTGTCCTTGCGCAGACGGCCGATCTCATGCTCAAACGCCGTCTCGGCCACGGCATGTTTAGCGGTCAGAAACGCCAGGCAACCCTTGGCCAGCGTCGCACTCGGAATCGCTGCCTCAGCCAACACTTCCAACCCGCTCAGGTTCCCGCTGGCGATGAGCTGATTGATCCACAAATCCGCTAACTCGGGCGATAGCTCCTCCGTTTCACCGACAAACTCGCTCAGGGCATCCATCGCCTCAGGCGAACCTGTGGCGGTGAGGAAGCTGCGGGGAACAATCGCTGTGAGTACCTCTTGTTGCAATTCCTTGGGAGTCTGCTGAAACAATTCCTCATTGAAAGGATTCAACAACCCGAGTTCGCTCGGAGCAAAACCTGCCGCTGTGAACTTCTGACAGGCCTGCTGATAGCCAGCGACATCGCGGCCATAGAATGCAATTCGCGCTTCGCGACGTGCGATGACTGCATTGCGCCGGGGCGTTGTCCAATTCCGCGCATGCTTCGTCAATTCGTCGCTGAAGGACTGGATCGCATCGACCATCAAGGAGAAATTACCGCTGAGCACCGCCTGTTGCGCCGCGAAGTCCTGCTGCGACGGAGCGATGTTAACCTCCGTCATGGTCGCATTATCACACTCGACAAAACCGTGCTCGACCGCTTCTTGCAGTTGCGGTTTGAGCAGTGCCTGAGTCAGAAAGCCGCTTTTGGTTGGAGCCTCCGCCCAGCCGCATTCTTTGAGCAACCCGATGATCGTCGCCAGACGGACTTTCGCATCACACAGCGCCAGCAACTGCACCAACCGCTGACTCGAAACCGGCAGGGCGCGATAGGCCTGCTTCAGCGTGCGCTCGTTCATGAAAGGCTCAATCGGCGGTGATCAGGCAGGCAGGGACGCAGCGAGCTGGCGGATTCCCCAGTCACACCTCGGCGGGGCGCGAGAATCACGACTGCGGCGGTCGGATCAGTCATGCCGACAGGATAACTCAGGCTCTGGCAGCGATCAATCGACCGGTATGATGACGATCAATTCCTGCACCAAGCTATCCGGCGGTGTCCGCTGCGTTCGACCGCCGGCTGATGGCTTGTATCGCCCAGGGACGGAAGGTCCACTGCATCGCAGTCGGAGTTTGCCCGAGTCCCCGGGACCGGTTTATACTCGCAGCATGTTGCCAGGGAAACCGATCGTTGTGTTGAGCGAAGCAAGCAGAGGCCACTGGGATGATGCTCGAAGAGTTCTGTCGGCATGCACATCGGATGCTATGCAAACAGTTTCCAGATCGCGAGTTTGAACTGGACGCAGAGGCAAGCACCATCCGCTGCGGCGACTTGCGCATGAGCATGTCCAACTTGTTCGATGAGTACCGTCAGAATCTCGTTCCGCTGGCTGAGTTCGATCGCCTGATCATCGACAACTTCGATCAAGCGATGAAGATGATGCAATCACCGGCGAGTTTGATGCCCGAGCGGTGGGACGAAGCGGTGGGGCGATTGCGGCCGCAGTTGGTCAGCAGTCGTTTACCTAACTTAGACGACGCCCTCCGCTTCCCGTTTTCCTCGGAGGTGCAATCGGCTGTCGTTGTCGATGCTCCCAACGGTTATGCGTACGTCAAAGATCACAACGCGTCGCAGTGGGGCAAGACTCCGCTGGAGATCATGGAGATTGCCCGCAACAACTTGTTGAAAGCCTCGGCAGGCGCAAAGTCTCATTTCATGCCCAGCGAGCGGCTGGTCGTGATGCAGACCCATGACGGCTACGATGCCGCACGGATTCTGCTTCGCGAGATTCGCCGCGGCCTGTTGCAGGCGATCCTTGGCCGCATTGACGGCACGATTCTCGTCGGCATCCCCAATCGCGACTTCTTGATCGCCTGGCCCGAGGATGCAGATCAGGCAGTGCAAGCCGGCATCCGGCAGCAACTGCAACTCGACGCCCAAGAGCAGCACCACGCGCTGACCGGCGTCCCGCTGCGCGTCTCGCTCGACTCAATCACGCCGCTGGAATGAGTCGAATCATGTTGCACATTGAAAGCGCCGACTGGAGGGGTGGGCACCGTTTGGAGCTAAGCTTCGATAACGGGGAATCGAAGACCGTTGACGTTTTTCCTTTACTCGACGGTCCGATCTTCCAACCGTTGCACGATATCGATCATTTCGCGCAGGTTTCGATCGACCCGATTGCTCGCACGGTCGTCTGGCCCAACGGCGCCGATTTGGCGCCGGAGGCACTGTATGCGTTGAGCCCTGTCGCCATTGCAGAACGCCCCGAAGGCCTGAGAAAATAGCCCAAAGTAGAGCGATTGTCCCCAATCGCTCAGACGACGAGCGTCAGGATTGGCTCGGATGGCGAGCGCCAGGATTGAATCATGGCCAGATCGGTGTGCAGTGGCTAATCGCGGCTTCCGCTCATAAAGATCATCGGAAGACGGCTGGCACCGCTCGCCGCTCCGCTCGGCACAACGGCGGCGGTCCTTTTGTTGTTCATTTTTCAGCGATGTTCGCTGCACTCGACCGCCGGCGCAACGCCTGTAAGCAGCACAGGACATACTATTCGGCGAAATTCCATCAGCCGGCACGCGTTAGCGTCCGGTTCTCGCCAACCATGAGCCGCCGTAAAACGACTGATTCGACCGGACAACTAGACCAAAGTGAATAACGACTTGAGAGTAGTGCTATCGGCAATCGAAAATAGCGCACCTACTCCCTGATCGCGAGCTTCCCGATGTTTCGGATCTCGTCCCGCAGCGCGCTGACCTGTTTTTCAGCTTCGGCTTTGTAAAGCAACGACCAATTACTACGGTCTCCCGGTCGGTCGCGACTGATCGCTACATGCTGCGCAAACGCCCCTCGCTCGACAATTTGCGTTTCTTCACCATACGCAATTGTCACATGAGTCCCCACGTAGAAAGTTCGATCAAGTGTCGAGGCAGACGAGTGGACATGTACCACAACTCTACTGCCGGAGCCTCGGCACTCTTCCAATTCTCCTTCTACATTTGCGCGCTGGCGGCTTTTCAATTCGCCTGTCACAACGTCGATTTCGTATCGTCTCTCTTTCGCAATCTCGCTTGCAACGCGAACAAGCTGCTTGAGCGTAACCGTTTCATCTTCGCTGCCACCGAAGACTCTCGGCATTGTCACCATGCACCAACTCGACCCCCAAAGCATTTTCCTAAAAAAACCCCTCTTGCGCACTGAGCGAACGATCAATCAGCCCTTGGGATTTAAAGTTGGCCAAAAACCATTCATCATCCTTTATCTTGTCGACATGATCAATTTTGTCGTTTACGAGGGATGTGTCCGCAACAAGTGAATTGTCGACCAAGGAGCCGCTATGACGAACCCATTGTTTCTCATTTGCTGGAACGGGTGCTTCGTTGGGCAGTGCAGCTAGTGCCATGCGTTGAATTCGCGTCAACAAGTCCAATGCAGATAGCCGCATGTCGCAGAAGGGGTATCGTGATGGTTTTGGGTGGCACGCCTAGAACCCTCAGCAGGTCTGGATCAGCCTTTCGGTCAAGTCATTCGCTGCCGTGCGACTCGTGGTTTGCAGGAACCGGACGCTAACGCGTGCCGGCTGATAAAATTCTGCCGAATGTCAACTCCTGGGTTCCTAACCTGGTCATTGAAGCCAATACCTTCCAAAATTGGCATCAGCCAACCTAAATCAGCTCATCTCATTCCTCCCGCCCAACCCATCCTGCTCATCCTGTAAATCCTGCCCCAACGCCCCCACGCATTTTTCATCCGTTCTCAGTATTCCTCCGCTCCCTCAATGCATCACGAACAACTGACCGAGAGGATCATTGGCTGTGCAATGCATGTTCACCGAACGCTTGGTCCAGGAATGACAGGATTGACGGGACTTTTATTATCTAAGCGGGTTGAGAGAAGCCTTTCGGTCAAATCGGCCGCTGCTGTGTAACTCGTGGTTTGCAGGAACCGGACGCTAACGCGTGCCGGCTGATAGAATTTTGCAGAATTTCATCTCTTGGGTTGCTTAACGATGGGGGCAGGAGCCTGAAACAGATGCCGAGCCGCTGCAAAATTCCCTGGTTCCCTGCAGTTCGTCCCAGCACGCCCTTCGTTCCTTTGGGACGTGCCACACAGAGCAGGGACGTGCTGGCGAGCGTTCACACCCGTAATGATGCGTCACGAGAACTCACGGACAAACCCACTAGAGAAACTCGCCGGCGACACTGTCGGCCATCAAGATGCCGGCTTCGGTCAGTTGATGACGGGGGCCGGCGATGTGGAGCCAGCCTTGAATGAGGCAGCGGGCGATGGCGTCGCGGCGGTGCTGGGCGATGTCGACGCCGGTGTCGCGGTGGATTTCGGCGAGGTCGACGCCATCGATCATCCGCACGCCGAAAGCGGCCCGTTCGCAAGCCCACTGCACACGGCTGATCGGTTCGGACTCGGCGACCGGAGACTGGCCTGCGAGCATCCGACGGATGTAGGTCGTCGGGCTGCGGTGGTTGACCTCGCGGCGGCCGTCGACAAACTTTGCGGCGCCAGGACCGAAGGCGTACCAGCCTCGTCCTTGCCAGTAGGCGAGATTGTGACGGCAGCGGCGCCCGGGCTGAGCGAAGTTGCTGATCTCGTACTGCTCCAGCCCTGCCTCGGCTGCCGCTTCGCGGGCATCCTGATACATCTGCAGCTCGTCATCTTCGCTGGATGACGCCAGGTCTCCGCGCAGCCGTCGGCTCCAGAACTGGGTCCCTTTCTCATACGTCAGCGCGTAGGTGCTCAGGTGCGCGATCGGCAAGGCAACCGCTTCGCGCAAATCCGCACGCCAAGCTGCTGGCGATTCATCCGGAGCCGCGAAGATCAGGTCGATCGAGACGTTGCCGATCACATCGGCGGCCAGCTCGATCGCAGAGCGCGCGATCCGGCGATCGTGTCCGCGCTGCAAGTGCTGCAGCTTTGCGGTCGAGAACGACTGCACCCCAAGGCTGACGCGGTTGACACCGCGGCGGTGTAGGTGGCTGATCATCGCTGGCGTGATGTCTTCGGGGTTAGCCTCCGCTGAGACCTCACCGCCGGGTTCGACGGGCAGCCAGTGGTCCAGCAGGTCGAACAGCCGCTCAAGCTGGTCAGGGGCCAAATGCGTCGGGGTACCGCCGCCGATGAACAGCGTGTCTACCGGTCGTGGCCTGCCGAGCTGAGCGAGCTCAGCCTGCAGCGCATCGAGAAACGGGACAGCCAAATCGTCACGGCCAGCGACGACGGAGAAGTTGCAGTAGCCGCAGCGGTGACGGCAAAAAGGGACATGAATGTAAGCGCTGCGAGGCGTGGGCCAGTCGCCTGCGGCGGGGGATGTGTCTACAGCCATAACCTTAAGCGGCCGCCAAAGGCGTCGGGGATCCGTTTTTCCACCCAGCGTTTGACCTGGGCGGTGCTGCAACGGGTGCTGAAGTGGCTGGCGATGATCGCTTCGTTCTGAAACCGCTCGCGGCGTTCGAGAAAATCGTCCAAGTGCATGTGGCCGTGCTTGTGAATCTTCTCGCGCCGGTGCATCGGGGCGACGAACGTCATTTCGGTGACCAGGATCTTCGCTTCGTACATCTCGGGGTTATCGTCCAGACCGGCCGGAGCGGTATCGCCGGTGTAAGCGAAGATCGGGATGCGCGTTTCGGTCGTGATTTCAGTACCGGCCAGCCGTAGGTCACGGATCTCGGGGCCGCTCAGTTGGAGGAACTCGGGTTTGAGCTTCTGTCGCCGCTGTTCCACGAGGAAGCCAACCGACTCGACGGTGTGCCGCGTTCGCAGCGCGGTCACGAGCCATTCGCGTCCAATCTCGATCTCATCCCCGTCGCGAAGCGGCTCGAGTTCACAGGGCATCGCGCCGCGATCGAGTTGCACGAACGCTTTGAGCATTTTCCAGCAGGGATCGATTGCCGATTCGGGCATGTAGATCACCGGCGGCTCCATTTTCATCATCCGCCGGCGCGAGACGTATAGCGGCAGCGCGGCGATATGATCCAAGTGCGTGTGGGTGACGAAACAGGTCGGCGTGCCGATGAAGTCCCAGGGTTGGCCGCCGAGGTCGAAGTTGAGTTTCAATTCCGCGATTCGCCAGTAGGTCTGGACCGCCGCGCGCGACCACCCTTCGATCGTGTAGCCGTCGATGAGTTCGGATCGGAGAGGGACGTTTTCGACCATGAGGGGGCTGCGGAAAGAATCGTTATGCGGACGGAGCTTCAGCCCAGAGCCTAGCTGGGCAGGGCAAAAATGACCACTCCCGGCAATATCGGTCCGCGCGGTTACGATTTACACTGAGGCCAATCCCCCGTTTCTTTGCGCAGGAGTTTTTCCCGATGGATGCAGCGTCAGCGGCCAGCGGCCAGTGGGTCGAGATCGAGTTTGATTGTTTGCCGCTGCGATCGGTGACGCGGATTGATGTGCCCGTTGACGCTTCACCGGCTTACGAGCAGTTTGTGCTGCGGGTGAAGGCGGCGCTCGAAAAGCATGGCGCGCACAACGCGTATTACCTTTATTCGGCCAGTTGCACGTTTCATCTCACCAACGACCCACAGACCGGTATGGTCCGCTATGCGGTCGAAGGCGTGGTGTTGACCGATGCGGACGATCAAAAAACGCGGGCCTGTGATTTGACGATCCGACTGGAGCGGGAAACCTGTCCGTGGTTGACCGAGCCGATCGTCGAGTTCCTAGCCGAGTCGGTCAAACACGCGATCACGGTCGAGTTTGACCGTTACATCCTCGCCGGTGATCTGGAAAAAACGCGCCAGCGAATCGAAAAGGTGCAGGCGGAGGCCGAAGCCAGCGGCGGATTTATCGGGATGTATTTGTAGTGCAATATGACCGCAAAAAGTTCGGGCTAGTAGCCGTCCAACTCCGGTCGTACATGGAGTTCCTGAGGGCCGCAGGCTCGGTACATCTTCTGCCGGGCTCCGTGAGGGCCCGGTAACAAGGCATATAAGCGATTACAGGCCCGCAGGGCCGATACAGGTTCGTCGCTGCGCCCTACTTGTGTCGGCCCTGCGGGCCTGGGAGTCCCGACTGTGGCTGCAACCCAGAGCCTGACGACTCCGGCAGAGAAGATGCCGGCCCTGCGGGCCTGCGAGGAATCTTGAGCGGCTAAGCCTCCAACATTCGCAGGATTTGCTCGGTGAGCTCGACGACCGTGCAGCCGCTGGTGTCGAGTTGCAGGTCGGCGACTTGTTCGTACAGCGGACCGCGATCGGCCAGCAGCTTTTCGATCTCCTCACGCTGCGGCAGCGCCGTCAGCGCCGGTCGTCGCTCGGCGGTGGTGACATCGGCGGTCAGCCTGTCGAGCACCGTGTCGACATCGACGCGGAGCCAAACGCACACGCCGCTGCGACGGATTTGCTCACGGTTTTCGCCGCGCAAAATCGCTCCGCCGCCGAGTGAAACGACTGCCGCGGGCAGCGCCGCGAGCGCTGCGATTGCCTGCTGTTCCAAATCGCGAAAGCCGGTTTCGCCTTGGTGGGCAAAAATTTCGCGGATCGAGCAGCCGGCTGCGGCTTCAATTTGGTCGTCGCAGTCGATCCAGGTGCGGCCGAGCTGCTCGGCCAGCAGCCGGCCGACGGAGCTTTTGCCGGAGCCGCGGAAGCCGGCGAGGTACAAGTGTTTGCCTGCTAAGCAGGTCTGGCTAGGTTTTTCGGTCACGTCTGTCGCCGCTGTGCGACTCATGGTTTGTGGTTCGTGGGAACCGGACGCTAACGCGTGCCGGCTGATTGAATTTTGCCGAATATCAATGTCCTGTGCTGCTTAGTTGCGAATTGCAGTGGCAGGCGTGAAGGTCATCAGCAGCCTTCCTGCTGTGAACCATGCACTTCGCGCGGGACGTAGCGGCCCGGCACTTCGGGCGGGTAGTGCTGCTGCAACACTGCCTCGACATCGCCTAGCGAAGCGACGCGGATCAGGCTCTGTCGCACGATTTCGTGATCGGGATGGCTGGCGGAGTACTTGATGCAGAACTTGCGCATCATGATCGCCGCCCGCTTTTCACCATAGGTTTGTTGACAGAGGCGGTAATGTTCGCGGATCACCTCGGCTTGCTCGCCGAGCGTCGGTGGTGGCGGCAACGGTTCGCCGCGCCACAGCGCACCGACTTGTTGAAAAATCCATGGGTTGCCGATCGCGCCGCGGGCGATCGTGACGCCGTCGATGCCGGTTTGCTCCAGCATGCGGATGCAGTCTTCGGCGGTGAACAGATCGCCGCTGCCAAAGATCAGCCGCTCCGGGCCGACATGGCGTTTGACTTCGGTGAGAAACTCCCAGCGGCTCGGGCCGATGTAGCGCTGTTTGACCGTGCGGCCGTGGACGGTGATCGCCGCCACGCCGCGGGCGAAGGCGCCATCGAGGATCCGGAAAAAGTTGTCGCGAGACTCCTGGCTGTCATCCATTCCCCGCCGCATCTTGACGGTCACAGGACGGTCCGCTGGCACGCCCTGGCGAACCCGGTCGATGATCTCCAGCGCCACCTCGGGCTGTGACAGATGATAGCCGCCGCGGCATCGCCCCAGCACTTTCTTCACCGGGCAGCCGAAGTTGATGTCGATCACGTCGAATCCCGCCTCCGCCAGCTTGATCGCGCCGGCGGCGAATTGCTGTGGCTCGCTGCCCATCAGTTGGCCGCCGACCGGATGTTCTTCGTCAGCAATGTCGAGGAAGTGCCGGGTCTTGGGGCGATCGCTGAGCGTGACCAGAAACTGGTCGAGCATGACCTCACAGAGCGAGTAGGATGCACCGTGTCGGCGGGCGAGGACCCGCATCGGCAAATCGCTGTACCCGCTCAGCGCCGCCTGGAAGAACGGAGAGGCGATCGCGACATCACCGATTCTCAGCGGCCGGCCCCTGTTTGGAAAACCGCCACTATGCCACGATTGCTCCCCAACCGCCGCGCTGGACAGACCGGGACTGGCAGCCCCGTGAGCTTCGCCCGCCACGTGAGCAACACGCTCTGGACGGTCATCTCGACCTGCCTGCTGGCGGTGCTCCCTCTGCCCCTCGGCAACAACCTCGCTCACTCGGATACTCCCAAGAACCAATCTGGAACGGTTATGCAGATTCAAACCCTTCCCTTCGGACAAACCGCCGACGGTCAGGACGTTTCTCAATTCATTCTGACCAACAGCAGCGGCAACTCGATCCGCTTGACCAACTATGGTGCGGTGCTGATGGATGTCAACATCGCCGATGCCGCCGGCAAAATCGCCAACGTGAACCTATCGTTCGATTCGCTCGCGCCGTATCTCGACGCACATCCGCACTTCGGCTCGACCATCGGACGGTTCGCCAATCGCATCGCTCGTGGTCAGTTTAAGATCGACGGCCAACCCTACCAAGTGACGGTCAACAGTGGCCCCCATCATTTGCACGGTGGAGCCATCGGTTTTGATCACTTGATGTGGGACGCGGAGACCTACCACGACGACGATCTGGCTGGGGTGCGGTTCCGCTTAGTCAGCCCCGACGGCATGGAAGGTTATCCCGGGACCGTCAGCGTGCTGGCCGATTACAGCTTCAGTGAAACCAATGAACTGGCGATGACGTTTACGGCAACCACCGATGCGCCGACGCACGTCAACCTCTGCAATCACAGCTACTGGAACCTCGGCGGCGCCGGCAGCGGCTCAGCGCTGGACACGGTGCTGACGATTCAGGCCGATGAAGTGCTCGACGTCGATCACGACCTGATCCCGACCGGCAAGATCAACTCGGTCGCAGGAACCGGACTCGACTTTCGTCAGCCGACACCGCTGGGCGAGCGGCTGCATGAGTTTCCCGCCAGCAAAGGGTACGACCATTGTTTCGTGCTTCGCGGCCAACCCGGTTCGCTGCGACTGGCCGCCCGGGCCGAGCATCCCGCTTCGGGACGCGTGATGGAGGTCTGGACAACGCAGCCGGGAATGCAGCTCTACACCGGCAATCATTTGCAAGGCAATGCCCGCTCGGGTGGCTACCGCGCCCACGAGGCGTTCTGCCTCGAAACCCAGCATTACCCCGACACGCCGAACCGTCCCGAGTTTCCCACGACGCTCTTGCGGCCGGGGGAAACGCTGGTGCAAAAAACGGTTCACCGGTTCCTGACGAAGTAGGCGTTTAAGCTTCTTCGGTAACGCGAACCGTCTTCATCTGGTCGCCTTGCTGGATCGCGTCGACCACGTCCTGGCCTTCGATCACTTTGCCGAACACGCTGTGCTTGCCATCCAACCACGGCGTCGGCACATGCGTGATGAAGAACTGGCTGCCGTTGGTGTTCGGGCCAGAGTTGGCCATCGACAACACGCCCGGCGTGTCGTGCTTCAGGCTGGGGTCGAACTCGTCTTCAAACTTGTAGCCCGGACCACCGGTGCCGCGTCCTTGGGGACACCCACCTTGGATCATGAAGTCGGGGATCACGCGGTGGAACACCAAGCCGTCGTAGAACTTTTCCGACGCCAGTTTCTCGAAATTGGCGACCGTCTTGGGGGTTTTGTCGGCAAACAGCTCGATGCGGATCGTGCCTTTGTCGGTCTCAAACGTTGCAACTTTCATCGATCGATTTCGTTGGTGGAAAGGAAGTGGTGGGTGAAAGGAAGAGAATCGGGAGGTGATTCAGCAGGTCTGGATCAGTCTTTCCGTCAGCTTTGTCGCCGCTGGGCGGCTCATGGCTCGTGAAAACCGGATGCTAACGCGTGCCGGCTGATTGAATGTTGTCGAATAACATCTCCTGGGCTGCTGAGCATGCCTATGCAGCCGGAGTGGCGTCGGCCGGCGACTCCGACTCCGCATCCGTAGGCGACTCGGGCTCTGCCTCAGGTGGCACGGAGTCAGTTGGCGAATCACCGGGTGGTGGCTCATCGCCGGCCTCGGCATCCGCTGGCTCGGCATCCGCCGGCTCAGGATCAACCGGGGCAGGCGGTGGCGCCAGCCCGGTCAACGGAACTCGGGTACCATCGGGCAGGATCAAGATCACGCTTTCATCAGCGGCCTGGCGACCGAATTGTTCGGGGTCCACGACGATCTGGCCGTTGCCCTCCGTGCCGGTGACGTCGAACACCATCTTTCCGGAATGATCCGCTTGCTGCATCGCCTGCGGATTGAGGGTCATCGTTTGGATCTCGCCGATATGTTCGACGAACTCGGGTGAGTTTTGCAGTTGCGGCCGGAGTTGATTAGCGAGTTGGCTGCCGATGAACTGAAAACTGTAGTAACCGACGCCACAACAGGCCAGTGCGCCCACCAGGACGATCGCAGCGATGATGCCCAAGACCCAAAACAGCGTCCGGTTGCCGGATCGCGCCGGTTGACGGTGGGGGAAGTTGGGGTCGTTGTAGCTTTGTGGGTACGGGCGCTGGCCGCCGGGAACCGATCCAGGATCAAATGAGCCGCCGTTACCGTATGACATGCTGGCTCCTCAGGCCGAAAAAGGGCGAACCGCTAGGGCGTTGATTCAGTGCCGCAGCAATATACGGCAATTCACTCGCGGCTTGCAGGTGACGCCTCGGCGAAGGCTGGGCGAACCTGTGCTCAGGAACTGCAGGAGAGCATCGAGCAGCCCGCGCGGTGCCGCGCCCAGTCGGGGCGTTTGGCGGCAAACGACTCTTGGCCTCGCACTTCGTCGTACGGTTTGCGGAGCACTTCGAGCAACTCGCGCACGCCCGCAGCATCGCCCTGCTGAGCGCGGTCGATCGCTAACTGCGCAAGGTAATTCCGGAGCACATAAATTGGATTGACCGCGTTCATCCCGCGGCGGCGATCGGCGTCCGAGATGCCGGTGCCGGCAATTCGGCTGCGATAGCTCGCGATCCACTGCTGTAATTTTTCCAGCGGTTCACCCGCGAGTTGATCGGGCTGGTAGAACGCTTCCAACAGCGGCGGTGGCAACGCTTCCTCACCTGCAGCCTGCACCGGTACGTCGGCCAAGCGGCGAAAGAACAGCGTCATGTCGGTTTCAATGTCTGCAAACGCCTCCCACAACTCGCTCACCAGCTTATCGTCGGTACTGGGCTCAAAGCGATCGAGCCCGAGCTTGCTGGCGATCATCGCTTGCCAGCCGCGTTCAAAACCTTCGGTATAGGTCCGCAGCGCCTGTTCCAGCGGCGCCGCTTCGCCGATCAGCGGCAGCAGAGCGTTGGCCAACTGAACCAAGTTCCACAGGGCGATCTGCGGCTGGTTGCCGTAGCGGTAGCGGCGGCCGCCGGCATCGGTCGTGTTCGGAGTCCAGTTCGGATCGTAATCCTCCAGCCAACCGTACGGGCCGTAGTCGATCGTCAGCCCGAGGATCGACATGTTGTCGGTGTTCATCACGCCGTGCACGAAGCCGACCCGCATCCAGTGAACGATCATCTCAGCGGTGCGGCGGCAGATTTCGTCAAACCAGCGGACGTACACCTCTTCGTTGGGTGTACCCAAATGGGAAAAATCGGTGGTGATCGTGTAATCGGCCAGCTTGCGCAGGTTTTCGATGTCGCCGCGAGCGGCGAAAATCTCAAAGTTGCCGAAGCGGATGAACGACGGTGAGACGCGGCAGACAACGGCTCCGGGTTCATAACCTGCGTTGCCGTCGTAAAACATGTCGCGCAGCACCTGTTCGCCAGTTTGCACCAGGCTCAGCGCCCGCGTCGTCGGCACGCCGAGATGGTGCATCGCTTCGCTGCAGAGAAACTCGCGGACCGACGACCGCAGCACCGCCAACCCATCGGCCGTGCGCGAATAAGGCGTAGGACCGGCGCCCTTGAGCTGCAGCACCCACCGCTGGCCGCGGCGATTGACGACTTCACCCAAATTGATCGCTCGGCCGTCGCCGAGTTGTCCTGCCCAGGAACCGAACTGGTGCCCGCCATAACACATCGCAAAGGGATCCATCCCCTCCAGCACGCGGTTGCCGCCAAAGACTTCGGCAAAGGCGTTGTCGGCGTACGGATCGATCGCCAGATCGAGCAGTTCACAAACCTCCGCAGCATGCGCAAGCAGTTCGGGAGCGGCAACCGGGGTCGGCAGCACGCGCGAGTAGCAGGCGCCGAGCACCTGCCGCCGCGAGTTGGTCGTCAGCGGATCGGCGGGTAGCAGGCGGGTAAACCGGTTGTCGAACTGCAGGCGTTGAAGCGCCGCCAGGTTGTCCGCTGCGAGCGAAGGATTCATAAAATGTCTAGCTGAGAGGCATCGATAAGTAGGTCTTAAAAAACCGACCGCACGCCAGACGGATAACCGTTCGCGACTCAGAGCGTTGAACAATTGCCCTCAATTGTTCTTCCTCCCGCACGGGCCGACGTGCGGAACAATTGGGGACAATTGTTCGACGCTGTCGTCTTCGCCGCCCACAGCCCTACGAGCGTCTTACTTAGGACTGATCGATGTTCAGCCGTTGTTTCAGCTCGTTTTCAAAGGCTGGTTGCCAGCGATAGGTCGGCAGCGTCGGACCGACCGGCTCACGTTTGGCGATGACCGGTGTGGGCAGCGCGATCGAGACGCCAGCGACCCGGATTTCGGGCAGCGAGCCGCTCCGCGCGACGCCGAAGGTGTCGCACAGCACGGCGATCAGGTCAGCCAACTGCTGCCGCGCCGCTTGTTGCTCGACATGTGCGGCGTTTTTGCCACCGGCCCAAACCGAGGTCACCGCGGTCAATCCGCTGGCGGCCAACAGTTCGGAGATCGATGCCGACGCGATCACCGAGGTCCCCATGTCGAATGGGATCATCAGCACGGCGCCGAACGTCGTCAGCAACATCAACAGCGGCGCAGCCACCGCCGTTCCTTTCTTGAGGACGGAAACTTTGGCCCACATCTCGCTGCAGGCCTGATCGAGCCGACGGGGATCGAGCGTCGTGAAGTCATCGCGATCGTAGCGGTGGATCGCCGCCTGGCAGGCTTCTTCCCACGGCGCGTCCTCACCCCAATGTGGCAAGGGATGGGCTTCGGCGTGGTAGCGAATCCGCGTGCGGAGCATCTCGGCGGTCAGCAGGCCGCCGTGCTCGCCGCGGCGAAACCGTCCGCGAATTTCGGCCGTGGCGTGTTGCATCGTCTGCGTGGGCAGCCAGCGGCGGACGAAGTCTCCGGCGCCGCCGACGACGCGGCGGAACGAGGCGTTCATCCGCACACTCCACCGCGCGTACCAGGGAGCTGTATTGATGAAGGCATCAGAGAGTTGGCGGATGATCCGTTCGTTTTGGTGCAGCCGCAGTTCCGCGATCTCGCCCCGCGCGTCGAGCAACGCGAACACTTCGAGTGCAACCTCCATCAGACAACGCCGGGCCGACCGACTCTGTTGGTCGAGGTTGGCGATGTTGTCCTGGATCACCTTGCGGCCTCGGTCCCAGACCGCCACGCGGAGGTTTGTCTCCAGCGCAGTGCGAAAGCGGTCGAACAGCCGCCCGCGATCCAATCGCTCCGGCAGCGAGCTAAGCAAGCGGTCGGCAGCGATCTCTTCGGGTGGGTTTTCAGATGCTTTCTTGGACAGCGAAAAGAAGATCGGCAGATTGTCTTGCTGCGTGATCTTCAGCCCGATCGAGTTATGCAACTGCCGCGGGATGTACGGCTTGCTGCTTTGAACGTCAAAGTCGTAGGCGGCATAAATCGATTCGATCTGAAACCGCTCGGCCAGCGGCGCAAAGGTGTTATAAACCTGGTCCGGCGTCTGTTCGCGCGGCCGCACTTTGTTGATCGCCAGCAGTCGCGGCACGCCGGGCATCAGGTCGCTGGCGATCCGCATCAGTTCACCGAGCGTCGAGTCGCGTGACTGTTCGGCCGAGGCGACGACCAGGAATGCTGAGCAGAGAGTGGCGCCGCGTCCGAGCAATTCCCGCCGCTGCTGCGGGGCGCCGAGCCCGAGCGATTCATCCGAGACGATGTCGGGGCAGTCGAGCAGCCCTAGCCCGGCGCGGTCCAGCCCTGGATCGGTAGCGACCAGCGGCACCGACAGTGCCCCGCGATCGTGCGCGTGGTTGTTGTACTGTTGGTGCGCGAGCGCCGGGTCGTTGTCGAGCAGTTCCGGCGCGCTGCCCAGCGCCTCGCCGAGCCGCGCCAGCAGCAAGCTCCAGAGTTCGGCATCGGCCTTCCATTTTTCCGGCAACCAGAGCACGAACCGGTGCGTCCCCTGAGCGTGGCCGACGCCGCGGAGCGTGCGGGCTCGGCCTGCGGGGCTGAGGAACGTCGCTACCAAACTCGTTTTGCCACTATTGAGCATCCCTGCGATGGCGACGACCGGATACTGCACCAGTTCCACGGCTCGGTGCAGTTGGTTGCCGGCTTCGAGCACAGCCGCGGCGGCCGGTGGGTCGGTCCGCTGCAGCGCCGCGAGGAAACTGTCGCGGGCTGCGGAGGGATAGATTCGCTCGACCGCAGCTTGCTCGGTGTCGCTTTCCAATAGCGCCCGCAGCGCTGGCCAATCGGGTGAGGCGAGTGGGGTGGCGCGGGATTTACGAAAGCCGAACATCGCCATCCTAGCGAAACTGATAGTCGGGATTTTTGTGGTCAAAATCCGACTCGGTCAAACCGACATTGGTTTTCACGTTCAGATACGTGTACGACTCCAACAACGGCGCGTCTGCCGGATCAGCGGTCGGCAGCGACCCGGCCGGCCAGCCATAAGCGGCGTACCGCAGCGGGAGATGACGCTCGCGGTCGAAACAGATTTCGGCACGCGAGAAATCATCGGGCTGGCCAGTGGGCTGACTGCGGCGGACCACAATCAGATCGCAGCGTTGGCCGTCGAGTTCCCAGTCGCGGGTGATCGTCACCGTCACATCCGGATTGGTACGATCTTCTTCGCCCCTTTCGATCAGTTTCTTGACCAAATTGGTCAGCCCGATTTCGTAGATCGGATACCGTTGGCCGCGCATCGCGACCATGCCGGTCGGGTCGAGATAGACCGTCAATAGGCCCAGCAGGCCCGCTTCGTGAACGACCAATTTGCCGTCGTACTTGTCTTCGGCATAGATCACTTCGCGGCCGGCAACGCTGGCCGGGCGTTCGAACCGCAGGTAGATGCGCAGCGGTTCGCTGTCGTCGCGCTTGGGGCCGCGATGCCGGCAGTGAACCTTCATCGACATCTCATGCGGTTCGCTGAGTCGTCCGCCGCTGGTTTCCTGCTGGACCAGCGTCGCGGTGTAGTCATCGACATTTTGGTACAGGTGCGCAAGCGCCTCGTGGGCGATCTGCAGCACTTCATCCATCGAGGACTCGATCGTGCGGCCGGCCTGGCCGGCGCTGCCGATCAACTCGGGCTCCGCGCCGGATCGAGTGCCGGTGCCGCGATAGCTCGTCGCGATCAGCCCGCCGGCAAAGAGCCCCAGCAGGAAGCCGAGGAAGAACCGCCCCGGGCCGCGTTGCGGAGCGATGGGCAGCGCGGCTTGGTCATCGTTACGCGACACGGCTTTACTTCTCCTAAGCAGGTCTGAATATGTCTTTCGGTCAAATCACTCGCCGCTGTTCGGCTCATGGCTCGTAGGAACCGGACACTAACGCGTGCCGGCTGATCGAATTTTGCCGAAGTTCATCTTCTGGGTTGCTTGAGAGCAATTAGAACTGCCCACCGCCACGCTGCTGCATCTGCTGCATTTGCTGCATTTGAGCTTCACGAACCGCCGCTCCGGCTGCCTTGATCAGCCCTTCGCCGATCTCGACGTTGGATGATTGGCCGTTTTCGATCGCGTGGGTGACGATGCTGAGGTAATCGTTGTCGCCGCCCAGGGCAACCGAGTCGATCACCGCGGCGAGCGAATCATTCGGCTTGATCGATTGGATCAACCGCAAAATCGGCAGCAATTTGACCCGAGCTTGACCCAGCGGTCGCTCGCTCAAGTCGCCGCGATCGGCATCGGCGGAATCGATCAGTTTCTGCATCGCGTCGGCCGAGCCTTGGCCCAGGGCGAAGTAGACGGCCTGTGGTCCGGTGCCGAGCTGGATCTTGGCTTGTTCCCCAAACGTCCGCCGCAGTTCGGCTTGGTCAGCCGGAATATCGAACACGATCGAGTGCATCGTCACGCCGTTGTACTGGCTTTCGTCAAAGTTGAACTGCGGCGCGTCGCCGGCATCGCGCAGCTTAGCGGCCAGCTCCTTGACCCAGGCGGCCACAGCGTTGCCGTCATGGACGAAACTGCCGCCGACGATTTGGAAGCTTTGGTCGTCTGCTCGGCCGATCACGCCGGCATCCATCTTGCCTTCTTGCAACGTCTTGACGCCGATTTCGATCAGCCCGTCGAGCATCTCCTCAATCTCAGCGCGCTGGTGATCTTCGAGTTCGTCTTGCTGGGCCAGCGCATTTTGGACCGCTTCCTTGATGGCGGCGGTGCTCTCGGTCGTCGTGCGGACAGCCTCCGGGCTTACCGAGCTGGCAACGTGGTAACGCAGAGCCGCATCGCCGGAGAGGACTGCGGAGAACTTCGAAGCGATCGGCTGGGTACCGGCATACATCTCTGCCAGCGACGTTCCCTCCGCAGCGGTGAACTCGGTGTCGATGCTGATGATGCGTTTGTTCGGGTTGATGTTCAGGCCGAACTTGAGCTGCTCGGCTTCGCGGATCAGCGTATTGAGCTGCTCCAGTTGCATCTGGCTCAGCTTGGAGCTGTTGAGATCTCCGCCCTGTTGGCGAGCCATCGCTTGCTCAAACCCCTGACTCAACTGCTCGACGAGCATCTCGCGGAGTTGCAGCGGGATTTCCTGGATATTCAGCCGCAGGCCGATGTCGTAGTTGTCGCCGAGCCCTTCCATCAGCGACATCGGATCAGCGGGCACCAGGTCGATCAGTTCACGGTTGCGCGCGACCACGGCCCAGTTGCCGACCTGGCGGATGTAGACCAGCGCCGGGCCGGCGGCGATCACCAGCGTGCCGTCGTCGAGCTTGTCAGCCGGACCGGTTTGCGGTTCCAGACGCTTGAGCACCAGTTCGATGTTGTTGGACGGCAGCACGCCGATCGGCTCGGGGGAGCCATCGACCATCGGTACCAGCACGGCGATCGGACGGGTCGTGTCGATCCCCTGGGTGAAGGTACCGGCCATCATCGTGAACATACCGCCAGCTTGTGGCTGCCCCATCACGCCGGTGATGTAGTTCACGTCCTGCATCAGCTTGTTCAGCGAAGCAACCGTCACCACTAACACGGGATCGGTGCTCTCGGGACGCGCGTTCGGCGTGGTCTGGCCCGGTTGCGGACGCTCTTGGGCCACCACATCCCTGTGGGTGGCCGGCAATAACACTGAACCGACTAAGCAAACCGCCAAGCCGAGTGCCGAGAGGGGGCGACGCGAAAAAACAAACCGTTGCATGGTGAAAATGTCCTTGAGGGGGCGCGACGATGGTCAGCTCACAGGTGCCCTGTTTGCAAACTTCGCAAAGTGTACCCCTTGGGCTAAGCCGGCGACAAGCAAGCCGGCCGTCAAAGTCGCTCCGAATCGTTAAAAAGCGCACCACTGGGCGCCTCCGACGGGTGCTGGCTCACTCGCCCAGCCAGCGACTGAGCGACTCGTGCACTTGGTCGCCCTCAATCGTCTCAAACGCTTCCAGCAGGTCGGCCACTTCGGCGATCACCTGCCAAACCGCAGCGTCGCTGACCAGCCGATAAAGTTTCTCCACGGTGATCTCGATCAGCGCGTCGACCTGGCGCCTGCCGCGGACGAGGACCGACGCGAACTGCTGGGCCATCTGCCAATCGCCGGACCACTGCGGCAAGCTATCCAGAGAACACCGCTGGCCGCTGTGAATCATCTCGGCGACCGGGCCAGCTAGCACCGCCATCAACTCGCGCTGGCAGAGTTCGCGCGCGGTCAGCCCGCGGTGGTGCCAGCGGATCGCGGCATCGCCATCGCGGCGTGGGCCATCGTCCCAGTCCGGCTCAAGTGTGACCGAGACGACTTCGGCCCCCAACCAGGCAGCGACGACCGCGTGCCCAGCTTCGTGATAGGCGATCGCGGTACTCATTCCAGCGGCTGCAGGTCGGCGAAGGCCACCCGAAATGACTTCGTCTTGCCGTCATCAAAGCGGATCGTCGCCATCGCTTTCGTCCCCCGACCGGTGATGGAGACGATCGTGCCTTCGCCGTAGCGTGGATGCAGCACGGCCATTCCGGCGGTGAAGTTCGCGGTCACCGGCTGAGGCGAAGCGGCCATCTGCGCAGCGGTCTTCACCATCGGCGGCAGCGCCGGCAGAGAGCGCTGCCGGCTAGGGGCGGCGAGCACCGCGCGGTCTTCATCGTCGAGTTGACAGACGTCGTCCGTGTCCTCCTGCACTGCCAGGTGATCATCGCCGAACTGGTCGTCGCCCAAGTCCCACGATTCCGGGTAGTCGTGGTCTTCAAAGTAGTCATCGTCGCGCGTCGCCTCGATCTGCCGCATGTCCTCGCGCGGCAGTTCCATCAAAAACGGGCTGGGGATCACGGGACGGAGTTCGCCGTGCACCGTGCGGCACTGGCAATAGCTCAACTGCAGCCGCTGTCGGGCGCGGGTGATGCCGACGAACAGCAACCGCCGCTCTTCCTCGATCTGGTCTTCGCTCTCTTTGCTGCGGGCGTGCGGCAGCAAGTCGTCTTCCACCCCGATGATGAACACCCGCGGAAACTCCAGCCCCTTGGATGCGTGCAGCGTCATCACCGTGACACGGTCGTTGTTGTCTTCCCAGTCATCGGTGCTGGAGACCAGCGCGATCAATTCAAGGAATTCTTCGAGCGAGCCGTCCTCGGGGTGCTGGCGATCAAACTCCACCGCTGCCGTGATCAATTCATCGACGTTCGCCAGCGGGCTGTTGTCTTGTTCCTCATCGGCCGTGCGTTGGAGGTATTCGCGGTACTGCGTCTCCTCGAGCAAGTACAGCACCAGGTCCTCAATCGTGGCAGTCGCTTTGACGCACAACGCGTCGTACAGCGCGACGAACGCGGCGACTTTGGCAGCCGAGCGCTTGGGAAGCGAAGCGATCAGGCCGGCTTTGCGCGACGCTTCGAGCAGCGTGATGTTTTCTTCATCCGCGGCATGGCGCAAGCGTTCGATCGTCTTGGCTCCGATCCCCCGCGGCGGCACGTTGATGATCCGCTGCAAGGCGACGTCGTGCGCCGGGTTGTTGATCAGGTGCAGGTAGGCCAGCAGATCCTTGATCTCTTTGCGCTGATAAAACTCGGTGCCGTTGACGATTTGGTAGGGCAGGCTGCGCCGCCGCAGCGCGTGTTCGAGCGACCGCGTCAGCGCGTTCATGCGGCAGAAGATCGCGCAATCGCGCGGCTGACATTCGCCATTCATCACCGCTGCGGCGATTTGATCGGCGATGTCGTCGGCCTCGCCAGCGGAATCGGTGTAGCACTTCAGATCGACCGGTTCACCTTCGGGGTTTTCGGTGAACAACTGTTTGTGCTTACGCCGCCGATTGTGGCGAATCAACTGGTCGGCAACACGGAGGATGTTCGGTGTGCTGCGGTAGTTCTGCTCCAGCCGCACCGTCTTAACCGCCGGGTAGTCGTGCTCGAAGTCGAGGATGTTGTTTAGGTCGGCGCCGCGCCAGCCGTAGATCGACTGGTCGGGGTCACCGGTTACCGACAGGTTGGGATGGTCGATCGACAGCGCGCGGACAATCGCGTACTGAGCGAGGTTCGTATCCTGGTACTCGTCGACGAGGATATAACGGTAGCGGGCATCGAGTTCGGCGCGGATCTCTTCGCTGTCGCGGAGCAGCGTCGCCACGTGCAGCAGCAGGTCGTCGAAGTCGACGGCATTGGCGGTCATCAATTGGCGCTGGTAAACCGGGTAGACCCGCGCGGCGACCTGTTCGTTGTGCCGCACCGGGTTTTCGGCCATCATTTCGGCGGTGACCAAACGGTTTTTCGCGCGGCTGATCACCGAGGCCACTTGGTCGGGCGAGGTGTGCGACATCGAGACGTTCGCCGCTTCGCAGGCGCGTTTGATCGCCTGCCGGGAATCGGCCGCGTCGTAGATCGAGTAGTTCTCGCTCAAACCCACCTGCGGAGCGTACCGCCGCAGCAGTCGGGCGCAGAAGCGGTGGAACGTGCCCATCCAGACCGGTTGGTCCGGGGCGAGCGTTTGCACGCGCATCCGCATTTCGTCCGCCGCTTTGTTGGTGAACGTCAAGGCGACGATTTGCCAGGGCGGGATCCCGTGCCGCAGCAGGTTGACGATCCGGTGGGTCACCACGCGGGTCTTACCGCTGCCGGGGCCGGCGAGCATCAGCAGCGGCCCGTTCACATGTTCGACCGCTTCCCGCTGGGCGGCGGTCAGTCCACTGAAAATGTCGTCCATGAGAGATGGCCGCCGTCGCGCGGCTCAGCAAGAGTTCAAGCAGAGAGGCAAAGAGAACGCCGAACGATCGCTTCCGGCGACACCATCCTAAGGCCTGAACACCCGTGCGTGAATCCAAACTGCCGGTTTTGTCGTGCGCGGCCGATCGATGAACAGGCCGTTGATGGAGTTAAGGGGTCAGGAGCACCCCTCTCCTCGCCTGAGGCTCGACTCTCCCGGAGGGAGAGTGAACTGCGGAAGTTATTTTTGAACTGCTCCTTAACTAATCCATTTAACTTTGACGCTCCACTAGCCAGCCGCTTCCCACCTCCCGTGAACCAGTCGCTGCTGCGGCTGATAACGCGACTTGTAATTCAGGTGCGGGCTGGCGGCGACGTACATTCCGAGATAGACGTACGTGCGCTGCGTTGCAGCCGCATACTCGATCTGCTTGAGCACCGCATAGGTGCCGAGGCTGTACCGCTGCAGTTCGGGTTCGAAATGCGTGTACACCGCCGACAGCGAATCGCGGCCGACATCGACGACCGCCACCGCCACGATTCGATCCTGGCGGGTAAAGGTCAATTCGATCGATTCACAGCAACTATCGACTAAAAAGGCGCGGTACGAACGCACGTCCACCGGTTCATCGTCGGACGCCAGTCCGCGCAAGTGGCGATGGCGGTTGAACAGCGCAATCCGCTGATCGTCGCACCGCGGCGGGCCGACGCTCATCACCAAATCGGCGTCGCCCCGGCGCAGCACCCGCAGCAACGAGCGGCTCCAGACAAACTGCTCGACCAGCACGCGGGTCGGTTCGCAGGCTTGGCAGAGCGGGCACTGGGTGCGGTACAAAAAGTCGCCGGTGCGGCGATAACCGAGGGCCAGGAGCGAATCGAGCGCGGCCCCGTTGAGTGCGCCAATCGGCAATCGCAGCGGCATCCGTGCGGTGACTCCCGCCAAATACGGGCAATCCTGAAGCTGATCGTGGATCACGATCAACCGGGATTCAGCACTGGAGCAACTGTCGCTGCGGTCCAAAGGGCGCATCGCTGTCCCTTGTTAAAGGAAATCCCGGCCGCGGCCACTCAGGCCGGAATCGTTTCGCCGCGCACCAGGTCTTCAAACGTCTCGCGCTGGCGAATCAACTTGGCCTGGCCATCTTCGATCAGGACCTCGGCCGCGCGCGTCTTGCTGTTGTAGTTGCTGCTCATCGCAAACCCGTACGCCCCGGCATTTCCAATCGCCACGTAATCGCCGACGTGGGCGATCGGCAACCGCCGGGTGCACACGAAGCCGCCTTCCTGCTGCGTGAAGATATCGCCGGATTCGCACAACGGACCGCCTACGATCACATCGACCTCGGGACGATCGTGCGTCGAGCCGTCATGCGAGCAAACGGCGATCGGATGATGCGAACCGTACATCGCCGGCCGAGCCAAGTCGTTGAAGCCGGCATCGACCAGGTAGAACCGATTACCGCCCATCCGCTTGATCGCGCGGATCTCGGCGATCAGGCAGCCTGCCTCGGCGACCAAGTACCGACCGGGCTCTATTTCCAGACGCACGCGATGGCCGAGCGACTCGCTGATGCGGTTGCGCGTGGCGTCCCAAAGTTCGAAATATTGTTGCAGGTCGATGAACGCATCACCGCTCTTGTAGGGCACCGGCAAGCCACCGCCGCTGCTGATCGTCTTCACCGTCCGCCCAACGGTCGCCACGGTCCGCTCCATCGCCTGGCAAACCTGCGACAGGTGCTCCAGGTCGGTGCCCGAGCCGATATGCATGTGCAGCCCGGTAATAGTCACACCGTAGCGGTCAGCTCGCTGCAGACACTCGTCGATCTGTTCGTGCCAAATCCCGTGCTTGCTCTGTTCACCACCGGTGTTGGTTTTCTGGCTGTGGCCATGGCCAAAGCCCGGGTTGATCCGCAGCGTGATTTCGGCTCCGGGACGGCGCTCGCCGAGTTGGTCGATCATGTCGGGTGAGCCACAGTTGACGTGCAACCCCTGTTCCACGACCAAATCGAGCGACTCGCGATCAAAAATATCCGCCGTATAGACGATCCCGGGAACCTCGCCAAGCGGTTGAAAGCCGGCCGCCAACGCCCGGCGAACTTCGCCGGCGCTGACCGCATCGACGACCACGCCGCTGCGCCGCGCGCGATCGAGGATCGCGAGGTTGCTGCAGGCTTTTTGGGCATAACGCACGACGTCAAACGCCGCCAGGTCAGCGATCCGCCGCGCGATCATCGCCGCGTCATAGACGTACAGCGGTGTTCCGAATTGCCTGGCCAGCGAAGCGAGCTCTTGGCCAGCGAACTGGGTCAACGTGGTCGAAAAAACAGGTGCGTCAGCGATCATGGTTTGCAGTGAACAGGCCAGAGGGGAGGGCCGTCAGAACGGCGCGGCGTGAGTGACCCTCATTGTGGTCAGCGCTGCCGCATTCGTGCCAGCCCTGGATCACAGCATCGACCCGTGCGATTGCGGCCAGCCCGCTCGCCCGGCGAAGACAGCGGCCCCGTGGCGACCTACAATGCGCCGACGACTTACAATGGAACCGCGCGGTAAGCCCGATGCTTGCCGCCGGATGTTCAATTCGGGAGTGCTTGATGGGATGGTTAACGTTCTGTGCGGTCGCTGCGTTAGCCGTGATCAATGTGCGCGTCGCCACGCTCGATGGCAGCACGGCCGAAGGGCCGCTGCGGGCGATCGGTCAGACGGACGTACGGCTCGGCGGCGAGGGCGGCGCGGCTGAGCGGGTGATTGCGCTGGAGCAGGTGCTGTCGATCGAGCGTTTGGAACCCGCCAGCGTCTCGCCGCCAGCGATGCGAGCAGGTTTGGCGGGCGGCTCGCGGATCGCGTTGCAGTCGGTGACGACCGCGGAGGCCGACGCGCAGCTTACCGTTCGCAATCAAACGCCGCTGACGGTTCCGCTGAAGCAACTCCGCTGGATCCGATTCCGATCCCCGTCGACCGCGGTTGATCCGCAGTGGCTGGGGTTGGTGGAACGGCCGCGGGCGGCTGATGCGTTGGTGATTCGTCGCCCCGGCGACGCGATCGACGAGGTTTCGGGGATCGTGCTGGCGATCAGCGACGAAAGTGTCTCCTTCGATCTGGACGGCGACACGATCCAAGCCCCGCTGTCGCGACTGGAAGGGCTGTTGTTCGCCAGCACCGCTGATGAAGCGCAGGGAATGCCCCAAGGGAGTGTGACAGTCGACGACATCGATGGCTCGCGGTGGATCGCCGCCGCACTCGGTCCAGGGAGCGAGTCGGAGCTCGAATTGGAGTTGGGAAACGGCCTGATCCATCGTTTGCCGCTGGAGCGGATCAGCCGCATGGAACTGAGTGGCGCGGTCGAATTCCTCGCCGCCCAGCCGCCCGTTGAAGCGTCCTATGCTCCCTATCTCTCGATCGGCCTGTCGAGTGACTTGGCCAGCCGCTGGTTTGGGCCGCAGACGGTCAACGATCGCGATTTGATCCTCCGATCGAAGTCGCACGTAGAATACCGCGTCGCCGACGGCAACCAGATGCTGCTGGGCAGCGTCGAGTACGATCCCGAGGTTGCCTCCGGCGGCAGTTGCGTGGTGCGGGTGTTGTTGGACGGTGAGCCAGCCTGGGAACAAACGCTGAACGTCAGCGACCTGACGCCGCGCGGCTTTGAATTGCCACTGAACGGCGCACGGCGGGTGCGGCTGGAGGTCGACAGCGATGGCGACAGCGACCTGGGAGATACGGTACGAGTTCGCCAAATTAGAATGACCAAATGAAGTTTTGTGTTTTGATCAGTCCCACTGCACCGGCCATGTCGACGCGTGCCGTGATCGTTGCGGCGATGCTCTGGACATCAGTCTGCAGCTTGCCGAGCCTGGCCAGCGACTCCGGTGCTGACAATCACACGCTGACCGCGACGGCTGAGCAGACGGCGGCAGACAATGCGGCAGCGGTCCAACTCGATCCGCGACTGGAAGAGGCCGAACGGCGGCGGATCGAGGCGGTCGAGCGGGCGATGCCAGCGACGGTCAGCATCTTTGTTCCCGGCGGCGGTGGCGGCGGCAGCGGTGTATTGATCTCTCCCGACGGCTATGCACTGACCAATTTTCACGTCACCAGCCCCGCAGGCAGCTACATGCGCTGCGGGCTGTCCGATGGTCGGATTTACGATGCGGTGATCATCGGCATCGATCCGGTCGGCGATCTGGCGCTGATTCGGCTGCTCGGCCGGGACGATTTTCCCTTCGCGGAAATGGCGGACAGCCGCCAAGCGACCGTCGGGCAATGGTGCATGGTGATCGGCAATCCGTTTCTGCTGGCGACGAACCTGCAGCCATCGGTGAGTTGGGGGATCCTCAGCGGCGTCGGCCGGTACCAGTATCCGGCCGGCACGCTGCTCGAATATGCCGATTGCTTGCAGACCGATGCCTCGATCAACCCAGGTAACTCCGGCGGCCCGCTGTTTGATGATTCCGGCCGCTTGCTGGGGATCGTCGGCCGGGCGTCGTTCGAGAAACGTGGCCGCGTCAACGTGGGCGTCGGTTACGCGATCTCGATCAACCAGGCGAAGAATTTTTTAGGCGATCTGCACAGCGGCCGGATCCTCGATCATGCAACGCTCGGGGCCACGGTCGCGACCGATGCCGATGGCGGGGCGCGGGTCAGCAACATCCTGCAGTCGAGCGACGCCTACCGCCGCGGGCTGCGGTATGGCCACACGGTCGTCGAGATCGACGGTCGCAGCGTCAACACCGCCAATGAAGTGCAAAATGTGCTGGCGACACTGCCGCCACAGTGGCGCGTGAAGCTCGATTACCTCGATCAGGGCCAGCGCAAGTCGACGCTCGTGCGGCTGGCGAACTTGCACGGGTTTGACGAATTGATCACCAAGATGGCGGCCGCCCTGCCGCCACCACCGCCGGTGCCCGATGCGCCCAAACCGGCCGAGGGCTCCGAGCCGCCTGCCGAGGGTTCTGATAACGAAGAGGAGCAGGGCCGCGGCCGGTCATCGCGTGGTGCTGAGCCGGCGACTGCGATTCCTCCTGCCGTGGCACAGTTGTACGAAGCCCGACACGGCTACGCGAACTACCAGCCCAACCGGCTCAAGCAACAGCAGATGGTCACTGCCCTTCGTCGCCAGTTCCCGCCGGCAGCCCCCGCAGACGGCGATCCGGTCACCGAGAATGCCTCGAGCACCGCCAATACGACGTGGCGCGTGGAAGGGGTCAGCGATGACGATGCGGCGACGCCGGTGAAGTTGCTCATCGGAGACAGCGGTTATTCGCTGATCGTCGGCGAGCGCACGATGGAGGCGACCGGAGCGTCGGAGTTGTACGACGGGATCCTGGCCGCCAACGCTTCGGGGATGTTGGCCTGCCTGGACGCCTGGCGAGCGTTGTTGAGCCAGGGCCCAGCCGGCTACGGCGAATGCTATTACCGCGGGCAGGTGCCGCTGCTGGGCCAGCGACCGCTGCGCGACTGTCTGATCGGCGTGGCGGGTGAGCTCGAAGCCGCTTGGCTGCTGCATCCCGACTCCGGGACGCTGGAAGCGATCGAAGTGACCGCTGACCGCGATGCGGATCCGGCAGAGTTGTTGATCACCTGGGGCGCTGACCCGACCGGCCCGCCAACCCATTTGGAACTCCGCTACGGCACGCAGTCGCTGTTGAAACTGCGTGTCGACTCATGGCGAATCGGTGCTGAGACTGAGGTGCAAGAATGATCGTTAGTCCGTTCTCGTGCCGGCGTCTGGTGTTCGCAATATGGCTGACCGCGGTCGCCGCGTCGCTGTTGCCAGCTCGGATGTTGCCCATTGCCGCCGCGTACGAAGCTGAGCTGAGTGTGCTCGTTCGCCAGGCGCAGCGGGCAGCGGTCAAAGTTTACGGAGCCGGTGGCGGCGGGTTGGTCGCCTATCAAAGCGGCTTTCTCGTGTCGCCCGACGGGCACATCGCGACCGCTTGGAGCTATGTGCTGGATGTCGAACCGGTGGTCGTGCTCGACGACGGACGGCGCTTCAACGCGACGATCGTCGGTTTCGAACCACGATTAGAATTGGCGGTGCTCAAGATCGACGCTGGTGAGCTCCCTTACTTGGAATTAGCCGAATCGCTGCCAGAATTGGCCGACCCGATTCTGGCGGTCAGCAACCTGTTCGGAATCGCCAGCGGTGGTGAGCCGGCCAGTGTGATGCACGGCAACGTGTCGGCGATCTCACGATTGGACGCTCGCCGTGGCACGTTCAAAACGCCCTACACCGGCACGGTGCTGATCCTCGATCTGGTCGCCAACAACCCAGGAGCCGCCGGGGGAGCGGTCGTCGGCGTCGATGGTCGGGCCGTCGGGATGCTGGGGAAGGAGCTGCGCGATGCGTCAGCCGGCGTCTGGTTGAACTACGCGTTGCCGTCGAGTTCACTGCGCGAAGCGATCGGCAACATCGTCGCTGGCCGCACCATCGTCACCCGCGACACGGAAACGCCGCCGCTGCCGCGCGACCGCTCGCATCATCCCGAAACGTTGGGATTGGATCTGATTCCTGACGTGCTCGAACACACTCCCGCGTTTATCGACCGTGTCCAAGCGGATTCACCAGCGGCGCGAGCGGACATTCGGCCCGACGATCTGATTTTGCTCGTGGGCAACACGCGGATCGGCAGCCAGCGGGCGCTGCGAGAAACCCTTCGCCGGATCGATCGCCGCGACCGTGTCGTGCTGACGCTGCAGCGCGGGGCTCAGATCGTCTCGGTGACGCTGCAACCTTAAAGATGCTTAACCTGGTTACTCCGCCTATGAACACTGCAGCGTTTGCTGATCTGTCCCCTCGCCGGTTGCCGCTCCAGCGCTGGTTGCCACTGAGCCGCTGGTTGTCCCTGTGGCTGCTGAGCATTGCGATTTGCAGCCCGGCGGTGACTCAGGACGCCAGCGAGCTGGACCTCCGCGTGGTGCGGGCCCAGGCGATTCGCCAGGCGGTGGCGGTTGTGGCCGATTCGGTGCTCCGCGTGGAATTGGTGGGTGTCGCTCAGGCCGCAGGCGGCGAAGTGGCCGAGGACGCGCCGACGGTGGCGGTTGCGATCGACGATCAGCGGCACTTCATCGCTTCGTCGATGGTCGTCCGCGGCAATCCGACTTCGATCTTGCTGGTGACACCCGATGGGCGACGCGTGGTTGCCGAAGTTGCCGCCCGCGACCATTCGCGACAACTGGTGCTGCTGCGCGCAGGCGAAGACGCCGGCGCTGCGCCGCTGGAGCTCTCCGCTGTCCAACCGACGGTCGGTCAAAGCGTCGTCGCCGTCGGCAGGCATTCGGACGGTGAAGCCCCGGCGATTTCCACCGGCATCCTCAGCGCGACGAAACGCAACTGGGGCTTGGCGTTGCAGACCGATGCACGGGTTTCATCGGGGTTTTACGGTGGCCCGCTGATCGATCTGTACGGTCGTGTGCTGGGCATCATCGTACCGATGGTGCCCGATGGCGGGGCCGAGGATGAAACCGGCTGGTATGACGCGGGGATCGCGTTTGCCATCCCGGTCGGCGACATCCAGCAGCGGTTGCCACAACTGATCGCTGGCCAAGACATTCATCCCGGCGTGGCCGGCATCGTGGCTCGCGACAGCGATCCGTACATCTCGTCGACCGAGATCGCGGCGGTGCGTCCGCGCTCCCCGGCGGCCCGCGCCGATTTGCATCCCGGTGATGAGATCACTTCGATCGGCGATACCCCGGTCAGCAGCCACCGCGAGGTCAAACAGTTGCTGGGACCGCTGGATGCCGGGGCAACCGTGGCAGTCGTGGTCAAACGCGGTGACGAAGTTTTGGAAAAATCGCTGCAGTTGGCGCAGTCGATCCCGCCGCTGGTGCCGCAGCAACTCGGAATTACCGCCGATGCGATGCCCGCCGATGACCAGGACGATTCGCAGGAAGCCGTGATTGTCGTTTCAGGGGTCATCAAAGGAACGCCGGCTGATGGCCAGCTCGCCGTCGGCGACCGGCTCCGTGCGCTCGGTGAAAATGAGCTGAGCGATCTGCCTTCACTCCGCCGCCAAGTGTTCACCGCCGATCCCGCGGCACCGCTGAAGCTGTCGATCGTGCGGGGCGCAGAGTCGCTGAACCTCGAACTGCAGACTGAGCGTCTCGGTTTGTTGTCCGAGGATGCGCTGCCCGCTTCACTCCGTTACGCACCTCCAGACGAAGCGGCTTGGGAAGTTGCCGATTTTGACTTACCCGATATCAGCAATCCAGCCGCAATCGTTGCTCCGCCAGCAACCGCCGAACAGAACGCTGATCCCGATGCGGGGCCAGCCGCACCGTCACGCTTGGGGCTGATCATTCTGTTGGCCGATCCCGGTGAGGCGGACCTGAAGAAATGGTTGACTGCCTGGACGCAGCCCGCCCAGGCCGCCGGGGTGATCGTCTGCGCGATCGGGCCAGCAGACGAAGCGCGGTGGACGCCGGAGGAACTCGACCTGCCTCAGCGAATCGCTGCGGCGATCCGCAAGTCGCACCCGGTCGAGCCGCTGATGCAGGCGCTGGGCGGAGCGGGCGAGGGGCCGGGCGGTTCGCTTGCCCTCGCTGCAGCAATTCTCCGCCCAGGCACGTTCGCTGGGCTGAGCCTATCGCCGCAGATCCGGCCGCCGGCGATTCGCTTGCGGGAAAACGATCCCGCGGCGCCGCTGCAACTCTGGCTGCCGCCGGCCAGCGACGGCGAAGAAGGACCAGGCTGGGCCGGCTCGCTGGAGCAACTCGGCTATCCCGTCCTCCGCGGCCCAGCGGATCCCAAAGCGATCCTCACCTGGGTCCGCTCGTTAACGAGGATTTGATTGCGTCAGATTGCCGCGCTGGATACCCGCCAGATGATGCTGCAGGAAACCCTCATAGGTGACGCGTCGCTGCTATGGGTGGCACGTCCCTACGTCCCTGAGGAACGAAGGGCGTGCTGGTGGAGCAGCAAAGTACCCTCCGCATCTGCTTCAGCAGCCCACGCCCATCGCTGTGGGCTCTGAGCGTGCCACCCAAAGATACCGAGCGTACGGCCCAAAGACATGGCGATGCTCCAGTGCGAGCGACCGCTCAACCACAAAAAAAGGGGCTAGCCCAACGGCTAGCCCCTTTTTGTTTTGCTCTGCGGAAGCGTCAAACGCAACCGGCAAACGCCTACAGATCAGCAGGAGTGGCCACTGGCGGTTGACGATCGTCATCATCGGTCGCCAGCGCAACAATACCGACAGCCAATCCAGCGGCACCCAACAGGCCGCCGGCTCCGCCGCCGCCAATGCCTCCGCCGCCACCAGCACCGCCGGCCCCACCGGCGAATCCGCCGCCGCCTCCGCCCATCGGTACCGCGACACCGGTGCCGACGACTTCTTCGCCGACAACCGTTTCGTTAACCACCACATCGCTGACCACTTCGCCCGGCCCCATGGCCTGCAGTCCATCGACCGCCGCGCCACCCGGGGCAACTTGCATCACGAGCTGAGTGGCAGCCGCCGATTCTTGAGCAGCGATCAGCGTCCCGTCCTGGCGGTTTGCTGCCATCCGCGGATCGTTTTGAGCGACCAATTCAAAGCCGACCAGACCCATGCCCGAGCTACCGACAAACAAGACCGAGTAGACCCCCGGATCGAGCGATTCGATCTCAAACCGGCCAGATTCGTCGCTGATGACGCGGCGAATCTCTTCGGCATCGCGGTACAAGAAAATGTTGGTCTGGCCGCTCGGCATCAAGCCGGTTCCGCTGGCGCCGGCCCGATAAATCTGTCCGCTCAACCCCCCGTCGCTCTGCACAACCCGGTGCATGCTCCGGCCACCGACGTGTGCGGCGACCGAGTTCCAATCCACGTCAACCGACGCGGTTTGCGAAGCGGCAGGCGGCAGGTACCGAATCATCATCATGTTGAGCGAAGCGAAGTCGACCTGCGCGGCTGCAACTTCCAGTTCCTGCGGCAAATCGATCGCCTGCTCGTCGGCAGACACCACGTGCAGAGCAACGACCGAGCACACGTCATTCGCACCGCGGCTGATCAACGTATAAACCCCCGGCTCAACGCCCTCAAAGCGGAAACCACCCTGCTCATCGGTGCGGGTCGTTTTCATCTCACGGTGCTCGCTCACCAGCCCAACCGTCGCCGCGCTGGCTGCCACTGCAGTACCTGCGGCTTGCGGCACGACCAATTTACCGCTGATCGCCCCGTCAGCCGACTGCTGGATCCACTGGTTGACGAGCAGCGCAGACGATTTGGTTTCAGCCTTAGCTGACACCGCAAGTCCGACGACCGCGGTGAGGGCGGCCATGCAGGGGACGATCTGCCGCAAAAAGAGTGTTTTCATGATGGTTCCGCAGTGGTTGCTGGTAGTCGTTGGCTCGGATTCCCGACGATAAGATAAGTGGTTTAGGCAAACCCACCCGATGAGTTTATTCACGCCGCTAGGACAGTTCAAGAGTTGAAAGCGACTGGATGCGCGTAATTTGTGGCAATTGATAGCATTGATAGCTCGGTTCTGCCGTTTGACGCTGGCAATGCGTAAATGTCGCAGCTAGTCCTGCGGCAGCGACATTCACTGCAACGCGGCCGAGTGCAGCAGCCGATGGTGCCGAACCACTACCGCAGCACGCTGCCGCCCCAGCCGAGCTTTTCTCGCAAAGTGCGATATTCGTTTTGGCCAGCGACGGCGAGCATGCGGAAGCGGTGACTGGACGCCCGAATCGCCACTCGATCGCCGCGCTGAATTTGCCCCTGCACGCGACCGTCGGTGACGATATTGGTGGTCGGATGCGGTCGAGCCACGACGATCTCCAGCAACGTGTCGGCCGAATCGACCAGCGGTCGGTAAGTCAACGTGTGCGGGCTGATCGGCTGAATCACGATCGCGCGAAGGTGCTTGCGCAAGATCGGTCCGCCTGCGGACAGGTTGTGGGCGGTTGAACCGACCGGGGTGCTGACGATCAGCCCGTCGCAGCGGTAGGTCGTTGCCAGAATCGCATCGGCGTACAGATCGATCTCCATGATGCTGTAGGGCGGGCCGCCGAGAATCGCAACTTCATTCAGCGCAAGCTGGTGAGCGATCTCTTCGCCATCGCGAATATGGGCAACGCGCAGCATCAAATGATCGACGATGCTGAAGCCGCCGCGACAGACTTCCGGCCAGGCATCGAGAAAATCGTCGGCCGACAGCGCTGCCAAAAAGCCGAGCGTCCCACAGTTCACCCCCAGCACCGGAATCTCGCGGCCGCCGAGTTGGCGAGCGGCCTGCAGGATCGACCCGTCACCGCCGAGCACGATCACCATGTCGAGTTCTTTGTCGGAGAAATCGCAGGTAAAGGCTAGGTCCTCGACCACGATGTCGGCATGTGTGGCGATCGCTGGCCGCAGTCGCTCCAGCGCCGTGGTGACCCGCGAGCGGTTCGGGGCGCCGAGAATCGCGACCTTCGGGCGGATCTGATCTCGCAGCCAATGCGTCGCCGGATCGGCGGGATGCAGGTGATGGGCCGGTAAAGGACCGCCAGGGTGCGACGTTGGTAGGCTCACGCCACGGCTCCGGTTGCTGACGGTTGCAAGGAACTACGAAGGGCTCGGCACACCGGCGGCAGCGAGCTCGCGGCAAACATCGGCAATCTGCTTCGGTCCCAATCCAGCCTGATCGAGCAGCGCCTCACGACTGCCGTGCTCGATGAACTCATCGGGCAATGCTAACCGCCGCAACTTGCGTGTGTCCAGACCTTGATCGGCTGCTGATTCGAGAACCGCCGTACCGAAGCCGCCGATCTTCGCCGCTTCCTCAACAGTCACCACGAATCCACCGATTTCGAACGCCTGCTGCACCATTTCGTGATCGATCGGTTTGGCAAACCGGCCATTGATCACCGTCACGCGCAGTTCCCCTTCGAGCAGGTCGGCCGCGGCGAGCACCTGATCGAGGATCGCTCCGTACGCGATGATCGTGCCGTCGGTTCCCGTACGAATCGTTTCACTGCGGCCGAGCACGATTTCGCTCGATCGCTGCGGCAGGTGCAGCGCGGACGCCTTGGGATAGCGGATCGCGACCGCGACATCCTGCGCCAGTGCAAAATCGAGCATCGGCGCCACTTCGTCAGCATAAGCCGGCGCCATCAACACCAGATTCGGCAGTGAGCGCAGGTAGCCGATATCGAACACCCCGTGATGCGTCGGGCCGTCCGGTCCGGTCAAACCGGAGCGGTCCATCAAGAACGTCACCGGCAACTTCTGCAGGCAAACTTCCTGGAAAATCTGGTCAAAGCTGCGTTGCAGGAAGGTGCTGTAGATATCGACGATTGGTCGCAGGCCAGCCTTGCACTGTCCGGCGGCGAAGGCCACCGCGTGCGACTCGCAGATGCCGACATCAAAGAACTGCTCAGGAAAACGCTCCCGAATCGGCTCCAGCTTGTTCCCCTGGCACATCGCCGCGGTCAGCACCGTGACCCGCGGGTTCTGTTGCATCTGCACGGCGATCGCGTCGCGGACAAAGTTGGTGTACGGCGGGCTGCCATCGCTGCGCAAGGTCACCGGCTTGCCGCCCTCATCTAAAAAGGCCGGCGGGGTGTGGAAGTAAACCGGATTCTGCTCGGCCGGCTTGTACCCGTGGCCCTTCTCGGTCACGACGTGCAACAGCACTGGCCCGGGCAGCTCACGAACCATCCGCAGGTACTTGCGGAGCAACTCGATGTCATGGCCATCGATCGGGCCGACGTAGCGAATGCCGAGCTCTTCAAACAGCATCCCACCGAGGAAACCGGCTTTGACGCCTTCCTTAAGCTGGGCAAGCATCCGCTCGGCCGGATCGCCGAACATCGGCACGCGGCCGAGCACCTTGACGACTTCTTGCTTCAGGCCAGTGTAGAACGGGTTGCTGCGAAGACGGTCGAGGTAGGCCGCCACCGCGCCGACGCGCGGGCAGATCGACATTTTGTTGTCGTTGAGGATGATCGTCAGCTTATCGCGCGAGGCTCCGGCATTGTTCATCGCTTCGAACACGATCCCGCTGGGAAACGCCCCATCGCCGATCACCGCAATGCTGTGACGCTGCTGCTCACCCAGCAGTGCATCGCCGCTGGCCAAGCCCATCGCCGTGCTGACGCTGCAACCGGCGTGTCCGGTCATGAACAGGTCATACGGGCTTTCGGCTGGATTTGGGTAGCCCATCAAGCCGCCCTGGCAGCGGATGGTGTCGAACGTTTTGTAGCGACCGGTGACGAGTTTGTGCGGATAAACCTGGTGTCCGGTATCCCAGATCAGGCGATCGTAGCGAAAATCGAATTCCGCATGCAGTGCCAAGCAGAGTTCGACCACTCCGAGGTTGCTGGCGAAGTGGGCCGTGCGCGTGGCCAATAGGTTGCACAACACGTCGCGGACTTCCGCGGCCAGTTGCTCCAGTTCCGCTGGCGAAAACGTCTTCAGCGGCTCGGCATTATCGAGCGTCGAAAGCAAGGGGTGAGTTCCGATCTTCATCGCTGCGGTCTCAGAGTTCATGTTGTGAGATTCGGTGCGCTGCTCCAGCAAGCAGGTCCTAGCGGGTGCGGTCACGCACGTAACCCGCTAGCCACTGTAACCGCCAAGCAGCCTTTCCAAAAACGGCGATCGATCCCAGGGCTTCGTCGATCAACTGGTTCGCATAGGCTGTCGCAGATTCCAGGCCGAGCAATCCGGGATAGGTCAATTTTCCGCGGGCCGCGTCCTTGCCGGTCCGTTTGCCCATCGCCTGAGCGCTTGAGGAATGGTCCAAGCAGTCGTCGACGACCTGAAACGCCAATCCCAGCGGACGCGAATAACCCGCTAGCGCTTGCAGTGCCGGTTCGTCGGCACCGCCCAAGATCGCTCCGATCCGCACCGAGACGTCGATCAAGGCACCGGTCTTGCGGCGGTGAATCGCCTCCAGCCGCGCGATCGATTGCTCGCCACCGCTCTCCGCGGCCAAGTCCTCGACTTGGCCACCGACCAGAAATTCGGGGCCCGCCGCCCGAGCGAGCGCTGCCAGGCAGCGATGGCTGAGCAGCGGATCGGCGACGTGCGTCGCCAAGTGCTCAAACGCCGAGGCGAGCAAGGCATCGCCAGCCAGAATCGCGGTCGCTTCGTCAAACGCAATGTGCGTCGTGGGACGGCCGCGGCGCAGGTCATCGTCGTCCATCGCTGGCAGGTCATCGTGCACCAGCGAATAGGCATGCACCATCTCCACGGCGACCGCACCGGGAACTGCGGTCTCTAGCCTGCCGCCGACCGCCTCGGCCGCCATCAGGACCAATGCCGGCCGAATCCGTTTGCCCGGAGCGAGCAAGGAGTAGCGGATCGCATCGGCCAGCCGCGGTGGACATCGCTCGGTCCAGTGGCAGGCGGCATCCAGAGCGGCCTCGATCCGCGGCAACAATGCAGCGATACCATCGGCATCTGAAGCGGCAGGGTTGGCTGCACCAGTCTCGGGCTGCGGATCCGAATCAGAAGGGAGACGGCTCAAGCGACCAACTCATTCATTAAAAAAGTCCGGGGCCGTCATCCTGCTCATCGTCGGCTTTGGCGACTGCGCCGGCGGTTGATGCGCCCCGACGACTGCCGCGCCGCGATTGCTTCTCACTCAGCGACATCTCCGCCTCGTCAAAAGGTGTCGTGACCGGATTGCCATCGGCATCGAACCCGCTCAGCAGCGTGATCCGCCGCTCGGCACCGGCGAGCAACTGGTGACACTCTTTGAGCGTCTCGATCCCACGCTGGTACTGATCGAGCGATTCGGCAAGTTCCAGTTGTCCGTTCTCCAGCCGAGCGACGATCGCTTCGACCTCCGCCAACGCGCATTCGAAGCTGCGGAACTCGGCTGCTGCGGCAGTTTCCGCGCCGGCGGCCGGGGAAGGCTCTTGCTTTTTTCGTGCCACTACCGTCAGTCACTTATCGCTTGCGATGGCGAATCCGAGCTCGCATGCGTCGTTTCTTGCGTCCAACCTTGCGCCGACCTTTACCTGTCTTCTTCGTGCCCACCTAGAACATACTCCGTGTTTTGCGGTTCAATGGATGTTGCTGAGTTCAACGATCGCGGCGGCGGCCCTCTCGGACAGCCCTACCAAATGGGATCGGGGCGAGTAGCGTAGCAGAAATTGCGTTGACGGCAATCCCTCCTACCGCACTACCGCCCCGCAGAAAGCGATGCTTTTGCACTGCCGAGCTTAAAAATCGCCCAACACCTGGCCGTCATCACGCAGCATCAGATTGAGGAATGTCCCCAAATCGATCGACTCGGAAACCAGCCGCGTTGAGCCGTCGCACAGCGCAACGTTGACGCCACCGGGATGGAAGCTATAGGCCTGGCCCGAGTTGGTGTGCCCGAGGAACTTGTAGGTGCCTGGGGCGGTGTCGACCGTCGCTTCCCAAGCCGCAGGGCGGCTCGGATCGGTCGGGGTAATCGGCTGCGATGGCGATGTCTGCGCACCGATCCCGCTGTTGGTCGACGAGGTATCCGCGTTCAGATTGTCAGCGCGATAAGCCCGCGTCTTGATGCCGTCGCCCGCTCCGGCCCAGGCCATCGCCGCGGACTTACCGGCGACCACGCGGCCGCGAACATAAACCGCGGGAGCCCCAGCACATTCGAAGTACATCAGGGTGTTGCTGAAACCGTCCGTGATCGCCGCAGCGCGAGCACCTTGCCGCCGCGGGTCGGTGCTGCGCGAATCAGCCGGGCTCATCGCGGTGTTGAAGTTCATCTGCGGCTCACCCTGCTGATAATACAGCGGATGCCCCACGGGACGCAGTGCCGGAATCCGAGGCGTCGCGTAATCGGCTGCTTGCACCGGGAATTCACCGGCGCTATCGCTCTGGATAATCGTTCGGTCGCCCGGCGTGCTGGGGCACTGGAAAGTCGACAGCTTGGTATTGAACAGCGTTTTGAGTTCCGGCGACCAGCCAGCGGTCAGTTGACCGTTGAACCCGTGCTGGCCGTTGGGATGCACGGCGTCTTCGATCTCTTCATAAATCCGTACCTGCTCGACATACGGCAGAATCCGCCACAGCGACCCGGTACGGGAATAAGGGTAATAGCCGTTGTTGTGCTCGAACTGCGTCATCCCCAAAGCGATTTGCTTGAGGTTGTTCTGGCACTGCATCCGCCGGGCTGCCTCGCGGGCCGCTTGGACCGCTGGCAGCAGCAATCCAACCATGATGCCGATGATCGCGATCACCACGAGCAGTTCGACGAGCGTGAAGCCGAGCGGGCGGCGAGAAGAACTAACGGTGGCAGGAAGGCAGGGCGAGGGTGCGGCCGAGCGCCGGTAAGGCAAGCTGCGCATGAACGGGTTCCTTAGACAGGGGTAACGGGGAGAGGCGGCGTCACAACCGATGACGTCTGTCCTCATCCGCGCGCTTCTGGCTGGCTGTCCCGGAAGTTCGTTGGCTTGCTAAGGCGCCGGATCAAATGAGATTGATTCTCAATAGCAGCCGATATTAGCGGGCTAGCGACCAATTGCAACCCGGATCGCAGAACTTTTCGGCGGCGCAACAAACGCGCAGCGCCCGCACAACCGTTACCACCCCACCCCGACCAGCCCGATTTGTCGGCATCTTCGCAACTTCTCGCCGTTTCGTCGCAACCGGACATTATCTTGTCCGCCTATGCCGATATTTGTGTTTCTGATCGTCGTGGTCTCGTTGGCCTGCGGGAGTGCGGCACCGCATTCAGTCGCGCTCACCCGCTGCTTGGCGGGCGCGGCGACAGTGATGGGTCTGTGGATGCTGCTCGCGCGGGCTGCAGCCGACCTGGCCAGCGCTCAGGCTGATGCTGGAGCCGCGGTTCCCCTGGCTGCCGCTCGGCTGCAGCGACAACTGGAACGGCTACGATGGGCGGCGATTCCTGCGGCGGTGATCTGCCTGCTCGGGTTCGGGCTCGCTGGGGCGGTGCAGACTTGGCCCTACTTTTCACGGTCGATGGTGTTGCAGGCAATCGTCTTACTGGCGCCAGCCCACTTGTTGATCGCCGCGACGCTCTGGGCTGAGCAACGCTTTGACGCCGCGGTTGGCCGTAGCGCAAGCGGTTTCATCCCGACGGCGCGTCACGTCGCCGTTTCGCTAGCGCGGCTGGACGGCTGGCTGCTCGCGCCGATTCTGACGATGTTGGCGCTCGCCGACCTCATCGGACTGGTCCCTTCGCCCTACGCGCCCCGGGCCGGAGTGGCTCTGGTCGTGGTAACGCTGTTGTGTGTCCCGGTGTTGGTGCCGTGGATGACCAAGCGGCTGTGGCAGACTCGCCCGCTGGCTGGCGAACACCATTGGATTGCCCAGCGGATCGCTGCGGCTGGCGCTCCGCGGCTCGACGTGCGGCTGTGGGACACCGAGATGACTAGCGCCAATGCGGTGGTGGTCGGCTTTTTCCCGTGGCTTCGCTCGCTGCTGCTGACCGACCGGTTGGTCCGCGACCTACCGATGCCGCAGTTGCAACTGATCGTGCTGCACGAAGTCGCCCACATCCGCCATGGACATCTGTGGCTGCGACTGCTGGCGGTGATGCCGGGCTGGCTGGCGGCCGCGGTGCTGATTCATCGCTTGGGCACCGAGCCAGCGGTGCTGCTGCTGAGCAATGCGGCCGCGATTGGGGTGACGCTGGCGCTGTTACGGCTGGTGGCGCACCGGACCGAGTTCGATGCCGACCGCACGGCCTGCGAGTTGGCCATTCAGCCGCAGACGGCAGCCGGGCGGCCCGTGGGCAGCACAGATGCCCGCGCTGTGGCCGAAAGCCTGTGCACAGCGCTCCGCTGGATGAGCCGTAGCGGAGGCGGAAATCGCCGCGCGTCCTGGCTGCATCCAAGCGTCGATGACCGCTGTGCACGGCTGCGCGCTTGGGCCGAGCGGCAGTCGCCAGGCGAGCGCCGGAGCGTCGGCGAGCGATGCGTCGCGACCGCTCTCCGCCCTACCCCATTCTCCAACGAGGCCATTCAGTCGATACTCTGCCGGAGCGTGGCAGCGACTCCCGCAGCCGAATCCCTGAATCTGGAGAAGATCGATGAGTCAAACCGGTGTGATTACGTTCAAGGGTAACCCGATGACTTTGGCTGGTGAGGCGCTGAATGTCGGCAGCCCCGCCCCCGCTTTTGAGTTGCACTATGCTGATAACGGGCTGAAGAAGCTCACGCTGGAGGACCTCAAGGGCAAGCCGACGATCCTCAGCATTGTCCCCAGCCTCGACACTCCGACCTGCGCCACACAAACCAAACGCTTCAACGAAGAACTGACAGCACTGGGCGATCAGATCAACGCCGTGACGGTCAGCCGCGATCTACCGTTTGCGCAAGCGCGCTTCTGCGGCGCCGAAAACATCAAGATTCGCACCGCCAGCGACTACCAAACGCATGCTTTTGGCGATGCCTACGGCGTGACGATCGAAGAGCTGAAGCTGCTCACCCGCGCCGTGTTCGTGCTCGATTCAAACGGCAAAGTGGTCTACAAGCAAATTGTCAGCGAAGTGACCCAAGAGCCGGACTACGCCCCGGCACTCGAAGCGCTGAAGGCCGCTTCCTAGTCGCTCAGGGTCAAAAACGCGCCCTGCTTGATTCGAGGATCGAGCAGGGCCGCGACTCCTGCCTGCTCCTCCGTCGTGCTCGTGCTCAGCACCGCAGTGCTCGGCACGAGCGAGCATCCGACGGAACACACCGCTCCCGCTTCAGCGTTCAAACAGCGAGCTGCGGACTTCGCTTTCTAGCGTGGCCCGATTTTCCATCGCTCGTTGGAACTTTTCTTTATCCAAGCTGTAGAGGATTGTGGGTTCCAGCGGTTCGACCGTGGCGTTGCGTGGTTGGCCGGTTAGCAGCGCCGTTTCGCCAAAGAAGTCGCCGGCTTGCAACCGCGCGATCTCGCGCTGCTCTGGCCCTTGTTTGACCACCACGCTCCCTTCGCGGATGAGATAAAAGCGGTCGCCGGGGTCGCCTTCGCGAATCACCTGCTGGCCCGGTTCCCAGGTTTCAGCAATCATCTGGTCGGCCATTTCGGTCAGCGTCCGTGGGCTCACCGATTCAAACACCCGGCACCCGGCGAGCATCTGCGCGATGATCGCCGCTTCCTGAACCAGCACGTCGCTGTGAATCCGCCCATCGCACAGGTTCACGATCCGGTCGGCAACATCGAGGATCCGGTTGTCGTGCGTGACGATCAAGATCGTCGCTTGCTGCTCCTTGGCGTGTTGTCGCAGCAGTTCCACCACCGCCCGACCGCTCTCTTCATCCAGCGCCGCAGTCGGTTCATCGGCGAGGACGAGCCGCGGACGATGCACCAAACCGCGGGCGATCGCGACGCGCTGTTTCTGCCCGCCGGAGAGTTGCTTCGGTTTGTAATCGGCACGCGCGGCCAGCCCAACGGCGGCAAGCATCTCCTGCGCCCGAGCGGTTTGCTCGCGCGAACTGCGACCACCGTCGACCAACTCCAGCGCCATCCGCACGTTCTGCGTGGCCGTCAACGAAGCGAATAGGTTATGAGCTTGGAAGATGAACCCGATGTCGCGGCGCAGCCGCACCAAGCCGCGGTCCGACGCCTGGTGCAGCGGCTGGCCGAGCACCCATAACTCACCCGACTGCACGCGCCGCAGCGTCCCGATCAGCGTCAGCAGCGTCGTTTTGCCCGAACCACTCGGTCCGGTCATGATCACGATTTCGCCAGGATAAATCGCTAACTCATTGTCAAACAGCACCTGCTTGCGCAACTCGCCGGCACCAAACGCATGGTCGAGGTGCCGCACATCGACTGACGGCTGAACGCCAGCAGTCATCCGCTGGCGAAGCGTCGGATGAAAGGACGTCGAACGCTGAGGTGAACGGTTGATCATGAAACGGTGCGTTGAGTTCAAGCGGTACGGAAGCTGCGCACTCCCAGAGCAGCAAGCCCAGCCCCGTTGGAGTTCAGGCTTCAGCCTGCCCCGTTGGAGTCCGTTGGAGTTCAGGCTTCAGCCTGCCCCCGACATTCTCATCTCACAGTCAGCTTACTGCGCCCTGTCGACCACAACGAAAAAACCGTCTTCCCACCTCAGGATTGCTAATCGAATCGACAAATCGGTTGCCAACCTTACAGATTTTTCCGGCAGCGCTGCGAAGCATTGCGCAAAATAGGAAAGCAGTGACCTCCGCTGGAGCCGCCGGCATCCTGTTTGGCAGCGGCCCAGCAAGCCCTCTGACATGACGCGTGGACCGGCAGTGTCTGTACCTCATCGACCACACGACGCCTCTGGCCGTGCTTATCGCCGAGCGCTGAGCAGCGCCTGCATCGTGCTCCTCGGGCTGATGCTCGGCTGCGATCGAACCTGGACGACAGTCCTTTCGAAATCTCCGAGCGAAACCGCACAGCACGCACCAGACCGCTGGCAGTGGCAGCCGACCGTGCATGCGCAAGGCTCGCTGCTGCCGGCTCAAGGCGTGCTGCGCTTGACCAGCGCGCCGGGAAACCGGATCGAACAGGTGCTGGTCAGGCCGGAGCAGCAGGTCAAAGCCGGCGAGCAACTGATCCGGCTGGCCAGCGATCGGGCCCGCGAGCAAGAATTGCAACTGCTCGACGAACGGATTGCCGAAGCCCAGCAACTGTGGGAGCTCGAGGTCGCCGAGGCCGACGAGACCGTCGCGCAGGCTCAGCGAGCAGTGCAGCAAGCCGAACTCAACCAGCGTCACGCCGCTCAGCAAGTTGAGTTCGTCCGCCAATCGCAGCAGACCGTGGAACTCGCCCGCCGCCCTCTGCAGCGACTTGAACAAGCCGCGCAGGACCCGGCCACCCGCACGCTGATCAGCGCGGTGGAACTCGATCGCCAGCGACTGGCCGTGGAGCAGGCCGACCAGCAGTGGCAACAGAGCAATCTGTTGGCACAGCAGGCGCAAGAGGCCGCCGAGATCGCGGTCGAGGCGGCAAGTCGGCAACTCGATGCAGCCCAGCAAATGCGCACCCGCTTGGAGCCGGCCAAGTCGCTCGACGTGCTGCGGCAACAGCGGGTGCTGCTGGAAACACAACAAGAAATCGCCCAGATCGTTGCTCCAATCGATGGCACCGTGCTCCGCGTCGAAGCCAAGCTCGGCGACAGCGTCGGGCAATTGCCGCTGGTCGAAATGGCCGATCTCACCGCGATCCACTGTATGGCGGAAGTTCACGAAGCGGACGCCCCACGGGTCGAGGTCGGGCAAACGGCGAGCTTGCAATCGGCGGCGCTGCAGCAACCGCTGACCGGCCGCGTCGTGCGGATCGATTCTGTCGTCGGCCGGCCGGAACTGCGGTCCCCCAACCCACTGGCTCCGGTCGACTTTCGCGCGGTCGGAGTGACGATTGAACTCGATGCCGAGAGCGCCGCCCGCGCAGCCCGCTGGATTCAATTGCAAGTCGAGGTGACGATCCACACGCCGCAGTCAAACTCCGCGGAAGCGGCAGCACCGCAGGATGAGACGGCGCTGGCTCCGCGTGCCTCCGATGTCCGCGCACTGGATGCCCGCTCGTGAGCATTCGGCGGACGCCTCTGGCCGTATTGAATCTGCTCAGTCAGCCGGTGCGGACTGCCGTCTCGGTCACGGGGGTGACGTTTGCCCTGGTGTTGGTGTTCATGCAGTTGGGGTTTCTCGGCGCCGTCGGTCACACCGCCACGATCGTGCTGGACCGGCTGGAGTTCGACCTGCTGATCCGCTCGCCCGAATACCTACACCTGTACGAAGCCGGCTTGGTCGACCAAAGCGCGCTGCAACTGCTCCGCGGCCATGAGCAAATCGATCAGGTCGCGCCGTTCTACATCATGCTCCAGCGCTGGCAGAGCCTCGGCGACGATCAGCTCTATCAGGGCATCGCCGTGATGGGGATGCGGCTGGACCAGCCGGTGTTTGATGTCGCCGAGATCCAGCAGCAACTGGCGAGCTTAACCCGCAGCGATTCCGTGTTGATCGACCGGGCCACGCGGGCCGACTTTGGACCCGCCAACGGCGTTCGCTTTGGCGATCAAGACATCGGCCGCCGCACGATCCTCGGCCAGCAGCGAGTGCAAATCGTCGGTCACTTTCGCGTCGGCACGGGCCTGGCCACCAACGGCGCCGTGCTGCTGAGCGAAGCCGCGTTCGATCGGGTTACGCCGGTCGACGTAAGGGATCAGGCGTCACTGGGACTGGTGCGGCTCAAGCCGGGAATCGATCCAGACCGGGCGGCTGAGCAGGTTCGAGCCTGGCTGGCCGCTCGCTTGCAGCGCGACGTGCCGCCGGTCGAAATTCTCAGTCGCAATGAAGCGATCCAGTGGGAACGTGATCGCTGGATCCATCAAACGCCGATCGGCATGATCTTTCAGATGGGGACCTGGCTGGCCTTAGTCGTCGGAGCGGGCATCGTCTACATGGTGTTATCGACCGATGTCACCAATCGCCTGCCGGAATATGCCACGCTCAAGGCGATGGGTTACGGCGGTTCGTACCTCCGCCGCGTCGTGCTCGCCCAGGCCTGGTGGTTTGCGCTGCTGGGCTTCGCTCCGGCCAGTTTGCTGACGCTATTGCTCTACGCAATCGTCGGCTGGCTCTCGGGGATCGAGGTCACGATGACCGCAGGGCGACTGGGTCTGGTCGCGTTGTTGGCTGTCGGCATGTGCACGCTCAGCGGTCTAGGTGCTCTGCGGCAACTGAACCGGGCCGAGCCGGCCGCACTGTTTTAAACCTTGCCATCGCTGAAAATACCCACAATGTTCCGTCGCAACACGCCGCTTGCCTGGAAAAACCTGACTGCCAGCAAGAAGCAGATGGCATTGGCTTGCTGTGGGATCGGGTTTGCGGTCGTGCTGATGTTCGTGCAGACCGGGTTTCGCAACGCGCTGCTGGACAGCCCGGCGCAGATCATCGAGCTGTTCAACGCGGACCTGTACCTGCTCAGCCGCGCGCGAAACACGCTGGCCAGCGAAGAACGCTTGGACCGCTCGGTGCTGCACCGCGCCGCAGCCGTCGCTCAGGTCGCGGCGGTTCATCCGCTGTATGTCGAACGGATGCTCGCTCGGGTTCGTGTTGCCCAAAGCCGCAGCCGCGCGATCCGCGTCATTGGGATCCCGGATGACCCCGGCGTGCTCGCCGACCTGCAGACCGCCGCCCAGCTCAGCCGGTTGCGGCGCCCGCAGACCGCGCTGGTCGACCGTCGCTCGAAGTCCTTCTATGGCTTCGCACTGGACGATCCCCAGCAATTGGCCGAGCAGGTGGTTGAGCTAGCCGGACAGCGGATCAAGTTGGTCGGCCTCACGCAGATCGGCACCGACTTCGCCCATGACGGCACGCTGATCGTCCGCAGTGACGAAATCGCTCGTTATTTTCCGCGGCGTAACCCGCAAGGTGATCCGCTGGACCGCGTCGATTTAGGGATCGTTCAACTGGCGGAAGGTGCGGACCTGCGAGCCGTCCAGCAAACGCTGAGCGAGTTGGCGCCCCTGTCGATCGATGTGTATACGAAAGCTGAACTGATCGCGCGAGAAAAACGATTCTGGGGCCAAGCGACACCGATCGGAATGATCTTCACAGTCGGCACGGTGATGGGCTGGATTGTCGGCACGATCATCTGCTATCAGATTTTGCACACTGAGATTTCTCATCATCTGCCCGAGTTTGCGACGCTCAAGGCGATGGGTTATGGCAATACGTATTTCATGCGAATCGTCTTAGCGCAATCGCTGTACCTGACTCTATTAGGTTTCGTTCCCGGCTTGCTGGTCGCTTGGGGATTGTTTGAGTTGCTCTCCGAAACCACCGGGCTGGTCATGTTGCTCACCCTGCCGCGGATCTTGGTGGTACTCGCCCTGACCGCCGTGATGTGCCTCATCAGTGGGCTGATCGCCGTCCGCCGGCTGTGGGCTGCCGATCCCGCGAGCCTGTTCTAGGTAGCTCAAGATCTGAAACTCCGCAAAATCCAATCAGCCGGCACGCGTTAGCGTCCGGTTCTCTCAACTTGCACAGATCCTATCTACTGATCCCAGTATCCCATCAACCGCTGCAATTCCAGCTCCGCCTGTTTGGCTTCACCGAGACGGGCCAACCGCTCGCCCAACACCTGCTGGCGCCGCAGCGTCCAGCGTGATTCCTCGGCTGCCTGAGTTTGCCCGATCTCAGCTAACTGCTGGACGCGTTGCAGTTGCTCGTCGATTTGCGCAAGCTGCTGCTCCGCCAACTCAGCCCGCACCAGGGCTGTCTCGAGTTGTTGGGCAGCGGCTTGGACTTCGCCGCAGATTTGATCCGCCAACCCTTGAACAGCCCGCGACATCTGCGACTGCAATTGCCCCAGCTCGCTGCTGCGACGTGACACAAAACGAAACGACAGGTGCCGCAGCCACGATGCTTGCAGCGGCGCGCCGGCGGTCCAGGCCGGAATCAATTGCTCGATCAGACGCTGTGCCTCAGGCACTGACGCTTCATCCAGCAGGCAGCGGATTTGCTGCCAGGCCTGGTAGTCGGCCCGGTGCGCCAGAGCGTCGCGGCACCACTGTTCACAGTTACCTGCGGGCAGCGCGGCCGTGAGCACGTCAGCCGGGCGATAATTGCACAGCCAAGACGCCTGCAGTCGCGACGCCATCTGCTGGCGGATTTCGCTGCTGCGTCCCTGCGCCTGTGCCTGCTGATCCTTGAGTTCCGCCAGCGTCGATTCAGCTTGCCACAGCGACTCATCCGCCGCTGGCAGCAGGCCGATTTCGATCGACCGCTGGATCTGTTCGTGCAGTGCGGTTGCTGTCTGCAGCGCTGTCGCTAGAAGCGCGGCTTGCTCATCGAGCATCACCAGCGCGTAGTGCCCCTTGAGCGCTTCGGCAACCGCATCACCGCGTTGGCGTGCCGCTTGACCATGCAAAAACGCCTGAGTGAGCTTGCCTTGGTTCGCGGCTTTGCGAAACCGACCGGCGGCGCGGACGGCGATGTGATCGGCTTGCCGGTCCAGTAGCCCTGCGGGCCACGCCTGCGCAGCCGCCAGTGCGGCGAGCTCGCGTTCGCCCAGCACGCGCACCTCCGGCGGTGAATGAATGGTCGGCTCGCCGATCTGAATCGGCTCAACGACCTGCAACGGGATCGACGGCGGTTGTGCGGCGATCTCGCCGACCAGAGATCCGGCTGCGAGGATCAGCAGAACGAGCCGTCGTCGCCTCACCATGCGGTCCCTCCCCAGTCGAAGCAGAAGCTGTCCAGATAATCACCGATAAGAGCGCTAGCGCACTCTCGGTCACCTGCAAAATCGGCACACCACCGCCGGCCGCTATAAGAAGACCGGCGGTCGATGGATCAGGCAAACTGGACAAAAAACTCCGGTTCTGCCGGCAGGACTGCCAGCGACTGGCTTGCTCAGCGGTGCTCCGCCCCATTTCGCTCGGCGCCGCCGCCGCCGGCGAGCAGCCCCAGGTCGTCGGCAGGTCCGCGCAGCGGGTCCGCTCCGATCGTTCCGACCAGGTGGTCGAGGTAATCGGGCGCGTTGACCCGCGCTAACTGCCGCTCGGCATACCCGAGTCGCTTGTGCAGGTCCAACTCCTCGGCGACGTCGGCATGGTTGGGGTCAGCCAAGTAATTTTCAATCCGCCGCTTCGTCTCGATCCACAGCGCCGTGTCACGATTCTGCTTCGTTTCCAGCCGCTCACGGTACCAATCGCTCTGCAACAGCGCTTCCGCGGTAAACATCGAGCGGACCTGCGGGCTAAGCGCGTTGAACCCCTGGTAATCACCATGCGCCATGATGCTCAGCAGCGCTTGCAACGGCGGGCAGGCGGAATCATACGTTCCATCATCAAAGTACCGCTGAGCCACTTTCCGCTGCGCTTCGGCGATATGCAGGATTCCATCAGCATAAGACTCCGGATCTTGCAATTCAGGCTGCAGGATTTTATCGGTAAACACTTTGGCCGGATTGTCAAAGACCCGCGCCAAATATGTCCGCACAAACTTGGCGGTGATCCGGTATCCGAGTCGGCTGGCCGGAATGGTTTGTCCGTGATAATCAAAGTCTTCAATCTTCTCGAGCATTCCAGCGGCGATCAGCGCGGCAGGATCGCGCTCTTCCGGTCCCATGCGGCAGAAGACTTCGGGAATCAGCAAGCTGATGTCGTGCCCAACTTCAAAATGCGGACCGATGTGCCCAGCCGCCGTGCTGAAGCCGCCGAGCCCCGTCAGAATCATCGACACGATGGCCGTGTTGAGATCGGCGGTCGTTTGCAGCATGTTGAACGGGCCTTTGGTCAGTGCCCCTTCGCTGCCCGCCCCGGTTGTGCTCGGGCTTTTGCCGGTGAGCGAGCAGACGAAATCCATGATCAACTCGGGCAGCTCCTGGTAGTGCACCGGGTTGTACACCGCCAGCGATCGGATCCCCGCTTCCTTGTCGGGCGGGTTATTGCGGCGTCCACAGAGGATCGCGCCGACCGGCGCATGCACCGGTTCGTCCGCGGGCAGCCTGCGAAACAACTGCATCCCGCGATGGGCCACATAGGTTTCGCGAGCATTGACCATGTCGGGACGGTCTTGCAGGTAACGCGGGTTCTTGCTCAAACTGCCATCGGGCATCCGCCGAGGGTGCGCGCTGCTGACCACATAAGCGGATTTTGCTGCCACGCTTTGCGAGAGCATCTGCTGCATCGGCGGCGTGAACTTTTCGAAATCGATCACATCACGCACGATCTCCTGCGCTTGCTCGGCATCCAGCGGTTCCATGTTGCTGATGAAGTTGCCGCTCCGCGCCAGATCGATTTCCGTTTGCTTATCCAGCCCGCGGTGAATCGCATCGTCGGGCCGCTGGAACAAGCGGAACTCACAGTTTTCCACGAACTTATAACTGAGTGCGTCGGGCACTGATGGGCCGAGCGGGCCGAGGCGGCGTTTGGGAACAACCACACTGGCGCTGATGTCGTCTTCACGCTGCACCTTAGCGGCCGGAATGAAGTCCTGACGCAGCTTGAACGTCCGCCACCGCGACTGCTGCAGCCCGATCCGCAAATAAGTGCCCACCAGCGAACGATCGCCGAACTTCAATTCATGACCCGGTTCGCCGTTGACGATGTCGACACGAAAATGGTCACGCCAGTTTTGATGGATCTCCGGCTGGGTGAACCGCTTGATGATCAGCGCCATCGCGTACACGTGCTCGGGAATGCTTTCAAGCCAAGTGTTATAAGCCTCGCTATAATCCGGCGAAGGGGTCAGCAACTGAATCACGCTGCCCAGCGAGCGATCGCCGGACAGCGCGCTGCGACTGGCTCGCTTCGAATAGATCGGCTTTTTGGCATAATCTTCGCGCCAGCGATCCTGATAATTGCGTGAGAAGATCTCGTCGAGGATCGCGAAATCTTCATCGATGTCGGCGACAAAAATGGGCCCGTAGAGCATGTAATCGCGAAGACTCTTGCTGATCTCGCTTTTGCCGCCACCGGAGACGGTGCAGGGTTTGTGGCAGAACACCCCTTCGCCCACAGTGCCGACCAGTCGCCAGGACGGCGCGCTGGGGTGCCGTTCGAGCCGAATCTTATATCCGCTGGGTGCAATATAAATGTTTTCTGGAGACAGCGGGATACTGTGCTCCTTGCCATTTCGCGTCCAGCGAATGCAACGCAGCGACAGTTTGGCCTGGGCATCCTCTGGCACATAAATCACGCTCGGCCAGGTTTTGTCGACGCCATAACCTTCCGGTTTGATGTCGATGAACGACTCATAGTCACGGGCGACATCGTCGAAGGTGCGATGGTTGTACCGGCGGCTGTTGACCTGAAACTCTTCACCGAGCGAGTAAGAAGCGAACGCCAGCGCGCCACCGGAATGTTCTTCCTCCACACCGCCCATCAGGTTGGCGGCATAACTGATCTGCGTTTTGACTTCCTTCTTGCAGTAGCCGTAATAGTTGTCGGCGATCAGCGTCACGACGACGCCCGAGGCATCGCGACAGGTTAGTTTGAACGCGCTGCCATCGTTGTACTTTTCGTGCTCGTCGCGATAGCACATCGAATCATTGCGCTGACGCTCGGTCGCTTGATCATAATGCGGCAAGCCGAGTTGCTTCTTGGTCAACTCGACCAGATGCGGTGCCAGAATCACGCAGCCCGTGTGTCCGCTCCAGTGATACACATCCAATCCGGCATCGTTCTCGGCGATCAGTGGGTCGCCCGCGTTACCGAAGATCGACTCCACAAAGTCGAGATTGCTGATCAGCGAGGCCGGCGCGAAGAACCGCACTTCCATCGATTTTTCATGACAGTAGCCCGGTACGTACGGCCGGACGACCGGGCGCAGCAGCAACGACACCCACGTCTTGGCCGGCTGCGAACGGTCGCTGGTGTAGGGCAGCAGCAACAGGTCCTCGGGCGGATTGACCGCGTGGCGAAACAGTTCGGCGAACACGGCGCGGGGAACCGCCCGCTTGTCCCCCGGGATCGTCAGTCCACCTTCGACGATATGAAACGTACCGGACGTCGTGCGGCGGTCGCTGGCCGGGTTGTTGAGCACGCCGTTGTGACAGCGATAGGAACTGACCAGTTTGTTCGTGAAACGATCGCCGCGTGAGGGCAGACTCAGCTCGCGGGCCATCCCGTGCCGATCGAGCACCAGCGGGCGCATCGGCAACCGCAGCGGCGACTTGCCCGCGATGTCGCCAAAATAACTCGCCAGAAAACGTTCGATCCGCTCGTCAACGGGCGGCAGATGCCCGCTGAGCAGCCGCGTCTTTTCGCGGAGGCTCTCGAGCATCCCCCGCGAAAACAGAGTCATCGCCGAATCGGTATCGTCCAGCGGCGGTGACAGTCCGGCAGCGGCCAGTTGCAGCGCGATGTAGCTGCGCAGGCGCATCCGCTCCACAGGCTCATCGGCCTGCTGCCGGTCCCATCCCAGGGCGCGCTGCAGTTCTTCCGGGGTGTTGAAACGATTCATCTAGCCAGCTCGGTTGCGAGGATTTGAAACAGGACCTCCGTGAGGCAAATCAGCCCCAGGATACCAAATCAACCCCGCAATTTTGAGCCGCCTACCGATCTGCCAGTTCTGCCAGGGCCAGGCGCGGTACTTGCCCGGTTCGAGCCGCTTGACAAACCGCCCGCGCTGGTAGAGCAAACCGCGTTGATACTGACGGATGATCCACTTCGCCATCGGCGCCTGCGGGAAACGGTCTTGCTTGCTTTGAAGCCTAAGAATCACAGATCGCATGTCAAACAGCACGTCGGCGTGCTGATGGTTGGCGACCAAAGGGACTTGGCGAACTCTGCACCCGCAGCCTGCATGAACGGGTCCTACGGCGGAACGTTCCAACCATACCAGGCGAACGCCGCTCTGACCTGAACACTCGAGTATAGGCGATTGGCAAGTGCAGCGGTGTCTCGCTTTCATTACACTATTCTATCGACGCCCGGCTGGCTTGCTGGACGGGCTCCGTGATCCTCCGGCCCTCACCGTCTTTACCGGCAGGTTGCTGATGAACCTAATGACTCGTCGCTGGGCAGTGTTGATATTCGCAGGCATCCTGTTGGCATCCGGCGGCGATCCGGTGTCGCTCTCTGCCGAGCCACCAGGCAATCAAGCGTCTGCCAAAGCTCCCTTTCGCGCCGGTGCCGCTGCGATCGAAATCACACCTGAGAGCTTTCCGAGAATCATTGCCGGAGGTTTTTTGGAACAGCAAGCCGCGGCGGTGCAAAGCCCACTGTTCGCTCGCAGCTTCGTGCTCGGCGATGGAAAAACTAAAATCGCAATGGTGGTCGTCGATACCTGCATGATGACTCAGCGATTGATCAATGACGCCAAGCAACTCGCCGCTGGGCAATGTGATATCCCGGCCGATCACATGATGGTCTCCGCCACCCACACGCATTCGGCACCGGCGGCGATGAGTTGTTTGGGGACCCGCGAGGATAAGGAATACGCGGCGATGCTGCCGGGGAAGATTGCCGAAGCGATTCTGGCCGCCAACAACAACCTCGAGCCTGCGCAGGTGGGCTGGGCGCAAGTCGATGATTGGGAGCACACACACAATCGGCGTTGGATTCGCAAGCCCGAAAATTTGATCGTCGATCCGTTCGGCCAAGCGACCGGCCGCGCTCACATGCACCCGGGCTACCAAAGCCCTGATATCATCGGCCCCTCCGGTCCGGTGGATCCCGGGCTGACGGTGCTGTCGTTGCAAACCCCGGAGGGACGTCCGCTGGCGGTCTTGGCGAATTACTCCCAGCATTACTATGGCGCGCCGGCCATTTCAGCGGATTACTACGGCCGCTTTTGCAAATACGTTGCCGACACACTGGGCCAGTCTGGCGATGGCAACGGGCCCTTCGTGTGCGCGATGTCGCAAGGCACCAGCGGCGATAGCATGTGGATGGATTACGGTTCTCCAGCCCAGCAGATCGGCATGGAGCGTTATGCACAGGCGGTGGCTAAATATGCCGAACTAGCCTTATCCTCGGTCCGCTATCAAGACACCGCCGAGCTGGCGATGGTTGAGAAACAGTTGCAGCTCAACTACCGCGTTCCTAATACCGAGAGATTGGAATGGGCAAAGCCGATCGCGGAGAAGATCGAAGACGACTTGCCGAAAAGCCTGCCGGAAGTCTACGCGCAGGAAGCGTTGATCCTGCATGAACGGCAAAGCACCCAACTCAAACTCCAAGCGATTCGCATCGGTGAATTGACGATCACCACGCTGCCCAATGAAGTCTATGCGCTGACGGGTTTGAAGCTCAAAGCCCAGGCGCCGCTGGCGGTGCATCTCAATCTCGGCTTGGCCAATGGGGCGGAAGGTTACATTCCGCCGCCCGAACAACACGTTCTGGGCGGCTACACGACTTGGCCAGCGCGAACCGCAGGGCTCGAGGTCGATGCCGAACCACAGATAGTGGAAACGCTGTTGGTGGCGTTGGAACAGGCCACCGGCAAACCGCGCCGCAAGCTGGAAGAACATGCCGGCCCCTATGCCGATGCGATTGTTGCTGCCCGGCCCGAGAGTTATTGGCGTTTAGACGACGCCCAGGGCACGACGGCCCGCAATGCGATCGCCGGTGGGCAGCCGGCAACGCTGCAACCGGGGTTCGCCTGGTACCTGCCAGGGGTTGGCAGCGGCAGTGGGATCGGGCGCCAGCAGCAGTTGACCCCCTCGGCGTTCTCAGGGCCCGAGCAGATCAACCGCAGTGTTCACCTCGCCGGAGGCAGCCTGCAAGCGGAGATGACTGATCCGAGCAAGCCGTATTCCATCGCTCTCTGGTTCTGGCTCGGCGAGCGCAGCGGCGCCAGCCAGCGGAGCGGGGCGCTGATCACGCTGCCCTGCGGCGAGCAACTGATTGCGCATCAAGGCAGCGATCATAACGTGCAGTTGCAATTGGGCGATCAACGTTCGCAGCAAACGCTTGCGGCTGACGATTGGCACTTCGCCGTGTTGACTTATGATGGTCAACGGCTGAGCGTGTGTGTCGACGGCGCGCCGGTGGCAAGTCTCACGACAACTCCGCGGCCAGCGGCGGCATCGAAGCAAGTTCGGTTGGGTGTCGATCTGCAGGGGAAGCTGGATGAAGTTGCGATCTTTGGCCGTGCATTGACCCCGCCTGAGGTCCAGACGCTTTGGCTAACCTCAGATATCTCGCAACAGCGCGCCCGGGAGCAGGCGGACCGCGAGCGGAAGGAGCGAGAATGGGCTCAAGCGGTCAAGCCACCCAAGTTCCCAGCGAGTTATGAGGCAGCGATCGCAGCGCTGGATCCGATCCTCTCAACCGCGCTCTCGACCGCTCCCGAGCAACTGCAGCGCTCCGGTAACGTCGCGTTCTCAGCGGACACCTTTGCGCACTTTACCGGCGGCCGACTCGCCACGGATTCGGTGGCGTTGGGCGATGCTTACACGCTCTCGGTTTGGTTCCGCTGCGAGACGCCCCACCATGCCCGCCCCGTCACGGCTTACTTGCTCTCGCGCGGTCCCGATGGCGACTCGCAAGCTGCCGGGGACCATCTGGGAATCGGTGGCACCTATCAGCCAGACCAGACGGGTAAGCTGCTATTTTTTAACGGCAACGATAGTAATCAAGCTGTCGCCGGACGAAAGGTCATCGAGCCGGAGACGTGGAATCATGTTGTCTTGGTTCGCGACCGGCAGCGGGTCACAGCTTGGTTGAACGGCGATCCGCAGCCGGAGATCGACGCTGATATCGATGTCACGATCGCTGACCTCCAGCCCATTTTCCTTGGCGCGCGCTCGGATCAGTTCGCACCGCTGCAAGGTCAACTCGCTCAGTTCGCGTTGTTCGACCGAGCGCTGACTGCAGAGCAAGCCAAGCAGTTACACGCCGCCTCGGGCCAACCGACTGGGACGGCGGAGCCACCGCCAGAGCCGCTGTCGCAAGCCACTCCTCAACCGAGCAGCCAGCCGTTGTCGCCGGCTGAGGCGCTGCAAAGCATCCGTGTGCCTCAGGGGTTTCAGGTCGAGTTGGTGGCAGCGGAACCGGATGTCATCGACCCGGTCGCTTTTGACTGGGATTCCAGCGGCCGCTTATGGGTCGTCGAGATGGCCGATTACCCGCTGGGCATCGATGGAAAGGGTCAGGCCGGCGGGCGGATCCGCGTACTGGAAGATACCGACGGCGATGGTCAATATGATCGCAGCAGCTTGTATGCGGATGGCTTGAACTTTCCGACCGGCATCCTCACCTGGCGCGATGGCGTGCTGGTCACCGCTGCGCCCCATATCTGGTTGCTGCGTGATACCGATGGCGACGGCCGCGCGGACAGCCGCGAGCTGCTCTACGAAGGCTTCAACGAGGGCAACCAGCAACTGCGAATCAATGGACTTCGCTGGGGGTTGGACGGATGGGTTTATTGCGCCAACGGTGGCCATCACGCCGGGCACGGCGTCGGCACGCAGGTCCGCAGCCATCGCAACGACCAGATGTATGCGATCGGGAGCCGTGATTTTCGTTTCCGCCCCGATACCGGCGAACTGGAATTGGAATCCGGACCGAGCCAGTTCGGTCGCAATCGAGATGCCTGGGGAAACTGGTTCGGAACGCAAAACGCCAAACCGCTGTGGCACTATGTGATTGCCGATCGCTACTTAGCTCGCAATCCTCATATCCCGGCACCGCAACCGATTCGGCACATTCTCAGCCCCAATAGCCCGATCGTCTTTCCTGCCAGCAGTCCGGAAAAGCGCTATCACAACTTCGATCAATCCGGTCGCTTCACGTCGGCCTGTAGCGGGATGATCCATGGTGATAACTGGCTGCTGAGAAACTCAACTCAGTCGCATGCTTTTATCTGTGAACCCTTTCATAACTTGGTTCAGCACCAGCGACTCAATGAGCAGGGGATCAGCTTTGCAGCCGAGCGCGGTGAAGGTGAGGAGCAACACGATTTTTTTGCCAGCGAAGATCGTTGGTGCCGTCCCGTGATGGTTCGGACAGGACCCGACGGAGCGCTGTGGATTGCGGACATGTACCGCTACATGATCGAACATCCCGATTGGCTCCCCAGCGAAGGCAAGGCGGAACTGCTGCCGCATTACCGCCTCGGAGAAAACCATGGCCGCATCTACCGCGTTGTCTCCGCAGCTGGTGACGTGCGGGAACCGGTGCGGCTAGCAGGCCGGAGCCTGGAGCAACTCGTCGCGGCAATGGATTCGCCCAACGATTGGCAGCGCGACAAAGTTCAACAACTGCTGCTTTGGCAAGGCGAGGCGGCCGCCGCGAAACCGCTGGTCGAGCTGTACCTCGGCAGCCCACTGCCGCAGGCCCGGGTGCAAGCGCTGTGGACGCTGGCTGGACTCGATGCACTGGAGCCGGCGTTATTGCTCGAGGCGCTCCGTGATGAGCATGCCCGCGTGCGCCAGGTTGCACTGCGGCTGGCCGAAGATTTTGATCAGCCGGATTTGATCCAAGCGGCAGCCCGCTTGGCCCACGACGACAACGCGCAGGTTCGTCTGCAGTTGGCATTGAGTTCTGGGCAATGGTCCGGTGAGCCAGCCGGCAATGCACTGGTAAGCATCGCCACATCGGGCGAACAGGACCCGCTGCTGGTCGCAGCCGTCTTGAGTTCGGCAGTTCCTCATATCGATACCTTGTTGCCTGCGATCCTACAGAGCGAGCCGCAAACGGTCGCTGCCTATCGCCAGGGGCTGTTGCGTCAGGCGCTCGGCAGTGGCGACGGTTCGTCGATCGGCCGCATGCTCGACGATGCTCTGACAGGTTCCGCAGCGGAGCAAATGGAGCGACTGGGAGAGTTTTTGATCGGCTTGGAACGCGTCGGCGCCTCGCTCGGCCAACTTGCCGCCAGCGATTCTGGTGCGACGGTCAAGACCAAAGTCAACTTGGTTCATGCGCGGCTCAAAGCGGCCATGGAGACGGTCGAAGATGCCGATCAGAGCGAAGGCTTGCGACTGTCGGCGGCGAAGTTGTTAAGCCGCAGCCCGGAACATCGTTCCTTTGCCGCGACCGCGCTGGGCCGCTGGCTCCAGCCACAGTTTGACGTCGAAACGCAATCTCTAGCAATCGCCTGCCTTGCGCAGACCGCCGGGGACAGCGTTCCTGCAATCTTAGGCGACGCTTGGCCGAGACTGAGCCCGCAGCTTCGCGCCGCAGCCTTGACAGCCTGGTTGACGCGATCCGCTTGGACACTGGATTTGCTGCAGCGGATCGAGCAGCGCGAAATTCAGGCAAGTGACTTAGACTCGGTCCAGCAAGCCCAACTGAGAAACCACCCTGATTCGAATATTGCTCGCCAAGCTCACGAACTCTTCACGCGCAACGCCAGCTCGACGGCGAAAGCCATTGTCGAGAAGTACCGCGGATCACTCGATTTGGCCGGCGACCCGGAAAAGGGGCAGGTCATTTTTCTGAAAATCTGCGCCAGTTGCCACCGCCGTGGTGACGCCGGGCATCCGGTCGGGCCCGACTTAGCCACGGTCATTCACCACAGCCCCGAAAAACTGCTCACCAATATCCTTGACCCCAATGCTGATATCCAACCCGGTTATCAAGTTTACAACTGCTTATTGGAGAGCGGCGAGGTGCTGTCAGGGATTCTCACTGGTGAGACCGCCAACAGCCTGACGATCGCCAGCGCCAACGGGACGATTAGGATCGTCGGACGAGATGAAATCCAGGAGCTAAAGAATCTCAATATTTCGTTGATGCCCGAAGGTCTGCACGAAAACCTCTCGGACCAGGACATGGCCGACCTGCTCGCACTCCTAAAGCAACCCTCGCCAGCCGTTCCGTGAGCGGAAGGCGGTCGACCGAAGTCTGCCGCCGATCGAGTAGCCCCCAGTGCTCCCACCGACCACGACAAAAGATCCATCAGGCATCTAGTGGTTTGAGACAGCTAATCGTTAGAGTTTGAACAATCTTAAGCCCGGAGGGCTGGCACATCCTCTGCCGGGGTCGTCAGGCCCCGGAAATGGGCGCAAACCAGGGATCTTAGGCCTGAAACAGACCGAGTTGGTCAGCGAAGTCGCGGACCAGCGTTGAGCTCCAGTACAGGACGCAGGCGACGTAAGGAAAGAGCTTGAGCAAGCGATTGAGATGCGGCGAAGCGTGCCCGGCCGCCCCTCACTCCCAAACTTGTTTGGGGAGAGGTACCAAGCATGGGAGGCAAGGCGAAGGGGCATTCACACCGCGGGAACCAGCACGCTCTCAAAAGCATTCGCTTCACCAACATCGCTGCACCTGCGGTCCGATCATGATCATGTTGTAGCTGGTTCAACGTCGGTTCCAGAAATCACTGCAATATCGCTTCTCAAGGTCCTTCGGTGACGCCTTTCAAGCCTCTAGCCCTACAGTCTTAGTCATACAGCCTTTTCGGGGGGGAGAGAGAAAGGAGCAAGCTCAACTGCAACTGAAGTCGACGGCGGCGGGACACCGGACCTTCGGACTGGCATTGCATCCCATAGAGTGGGTAAGCCCGCACCTAATTGAATCCGCCTAGTCTGGTCTGAACAGGGTTAGGGACCCAGATATTTTTGAATTCCCGCTCTTGGCAGCGATAATACATCCGCGGCAAACCCTGGGTAGGGTTTCGCATGTGCGGCCTTACGTAATTTGAGGAGCAGCGATGCAGAATGTAACTCGGCGAAATGTCCTGAAGGCGGCTGTAGCGACCGGGGCGGTGCTGACAACAGCTGGTGCGGTCAAGGCCCACGAGCGCCTGGACGACAAGGATGAAAACGCACCCCTTGCCCTAACTCTCCGGGCCGCAGAGGAAAGGGTGGATGTTAAGTCAGAGAGGCTAACTGAGGTCCTGCCGACGGGGTGGGCGTCCGTCAAGCTCTATTTTGGGACCAGCGAAATCTACCGCGATGCTGTCATTTCTGAGAGTTCTGCCTGGGGGCCCGGGAACAATGGACGAGATCTTTGGGGCTGGAAGGGGGGGGTGTCGGTGCACCATTCCGATGTGCGGAGGGATGCCGCTGGATACTACTTCATATATTCGTTACAGCACCCGGTCGGGCAGTCTCCGGTAGTTGCCGCCCAGTTCCGCTACGTTCTTCGCAGCGGAGCCCACGGCGTTGCTAATGCTACCTTCCCGTTCCCAGCATAATCTGACTTCGCAGAGTGTCAGTTTGCGCCCGAACGGTACCAGTTGATCCCTCACCCTCGGCTCTTCTCTAATGGTCGGCTTTCACCTCTGAAAGCCGACCTGCGAGAGCCCCATGGCGAATTAACTGTCGAGGGGCAAGTCTTTTACAATTAATAACTTATGCTCGGCCACTTCTCTCGTAATCGGAGCCTCTGGGAGGCTTAGCTTGTATACATTGTGTATGCTGGCAACTGAAACCCGGCGTATACGTGCGACCAAGTTTAGAAGCCCGAATGCCAAAAAGACCATAATCAGCAGACTGGTTAACATCAAGCGTTACCGCAAGGGAGTCGCAGGAATACGCGCCACCTCTACAAAGGCCGAAACGCATGACACCACCGACAAGGTCTGCTTAGCGTTATTTCGCCTTTACGTGGCCGGGTGGCGTTAGTATCCCCAATCTCGCTCAGGCAAAGGACAAGTTAGGACGAGAGGCTGCGTCATGTACTGCTGAAGCAGAAACGGGCAAACTCTATCAGTTACACACTCCTTTATGCACTTTGCGACTTGGGAAGCAGTCAGTTGCTGACTTACCACCGCAATTTGGATCTTTTCTGAAGCCCTTCCCCTCGTGCCATTGGTCTTCCGATTGTACGTCGAGGTGAACTGTTGCTAGCGTCATTTACGCTAAAACGACCGGGGAAAGTGGTGCAGCTGTTCCAGAGTTAGCCCTCCCACTGCCACTCTAACCGAGCAATCAGCTCTGACACCTTGGCCCTCAAAGCCCGGCAGATGCGGAACAGCACATCCACAGTAGGCGACTTGTGATTGTTTTCAAATTGGCTGATGTACGTCCGGTCAAGTTCAGCCTCAAACGCGAGCTTTTCCTGTGAAAGCCCCCGCTTCAGTCTCGCCCGTTTGAGTTCATCGCCAAGCATTCCAGCTGGTCGCCTGGATCTGCCTAACTGTCTGTGGACAATAGCCTACACTCGCGTTTCACTCCGCCAGAGGGAGCGAAGCAACTGCAACGAACGAGGGGCGAGCACACGTCGGGAATCAAGAAACCAATCATCGCCGCTCTCGAATGCGGATGCCTCACCAACACCGGACTTGCCGTTTCGCTGCTGCCGGCGGTAATTGGCGCCTAGGGGGAAAGCCAGCAGCAGATGTTTCTCGCCTGCAGCACTTGCCGCATGCCCATAGTACCTCAGTGACGGACAACGAAGGGCATCAGAAAGCGGCTGGCACCATGTGACAGGAGTTAGCCGAACGGATCGATGCCTACTTCGTCGGATTCCCGAACGATGAACCCCTATCGATCCCGCAACGGCCCGTAGACGCGAAGGACAATCGATTACGTCATATAGTCCGGGTCGGGGAGTCTGCCACCGATTTGGCAGCAACATTCGATGCACAAATCGAAGAATCGGAATTGCCCAAGGGGACCACCGCAGAGGAATGGGACCGATTCCTCGGCTCGGTCACCGCTCAACAGAAAACGAAGGCTGGTCGATTCCTACGGGTTCACTTCCGCTCCGGGGCAGTTGTTACGATCCGGCCGTCTACCACGGACGTACAGACTCACTGGCGTGAGTTCATCGATTGAAGGCGGATTTCTTCAGGACAAATATTCAATTTGAAAAGTTGTTTCGATGATTTACGTAGTCAAGCGTCCTAAACCGCCAGGTACCCGTTTTGCTTTTCACTAGCGTTCCCTGGAAGTCAATCTTGATTTGATCGCCACAAAAAGGTTTGTCGTCAATTTGATCGCCACAGAGCAGAAGCGTGCCGGTGACGTCGTATGTGCCGTTTGCGTTAGCTGAGAACTGATGATCCTCGACAACATCCGGTCCCCACCCGACAGCGTTCGTCATCGCTGTCATGCCAGTCACGATTTCGCACGAATTGCATAGGCAAATCGTTTCGTCATGCATAATCGCGTTTACGGCGTCCGTAAGTTCAGCGACGGTTTTTGAAAGAATCGTCATCCTCAGCAATCTCCTTGATTAAAATATTGTAAATATGGGAGCCATACGCAGATTTGACCAAATCGCTCACACAACGCAAAGCCGCATCATAAAGGGGACCGGAAAAACGGGTCAGGTGCTTGGACTGGGTCTATTTATTACCTGCGGTTTCTGCTTCTATATGATTTAAGCCAACCTTCCACCCAAGTTCGATCGCCTCGGCTGAGCGTCACAACTGGAACCTTTAACGTGCTACCATCTGCGGACAAGAATATCCACACTTCGCCGCTTGAATAATTATATGCCGTGCCCGAACCTAAGGTGTCATTATCAGCATCGGACCAGTCGCGCTCATTGGCATTTACAAATGCTTGGTGGATGGCCTCTGGTGTTTTGTGCGCGATTGGTTTTGGAGCTGGCTCTGGGAGCGGGGGCAGTACTGCGGGAATCATTCGTATAACCGACGCTTTTGCCCCAAGAGCAGTCGTGTATTCAAAAATATCAGCAGCGATAACTGCCTGCCCTTCCATGTCAAGATGGGCGCCGTCAGCAACAATCGAGAAATCGAAATCGTCGAAGAAAAAAGTCGCGCTCGATTTGTCCTTAACTCGAGTACCTATTGCTGGCCCATACATCACCTTGGCAGTGATCGTTATGTCTGCACGTACTAACCCACTCCGTGGGGTCATTCGCTGGGCTAAAACTAGGTCAGTCTTGAGAGTGACGTCCGAAAGACGATCGGATGTTAGGTTCGGCGACGTTGCAACCGACTTTATCACCCCGAAGTCTCCCACACGCGTTGACGCCCTAAAAAACATCGCAGGCTGCTTCAGTTCAGCGTTCGGGTTCTTCTTGCGTTGTGCTTTGAATGCGACCTCCATCCGCGCCGGAGGTATGATTGCTTTTCCATTTCGGCGTTGATACACATTGTCACCGATACGAATCTCCTCACCACTAGCTTGGAATGCCAGCTGCATCGCAACGACAACAAGAAGTACGCGGATCATTGAGAACCCCACGGATAGAAGATCGACTAACAAGTCCTCAGTATCTAGGGATCGCGGCGCCCTGTCCAGGGCCGGTGACTACAGCCGATCAGGGGGGGGCGGTTCATTTCCTAGGGTGGAACCGTCTTCATCATGATCATGTTGTGGAGGCCAGCATGATGGCCGGATGGTGTAGCTGCTTTCGTAGTCCTTTGGGCTCTGGGCTCTTTGTGAAGCACCGAGTTGTGACAAGGTTTTAGGCCGCGAAGCTGGGGCCGGTTAGCGAATCCAAAAGCGGGTGGGCAGGCTCGCTGGTTCCTGCCTGGAGCTTGGACCTGTCGTGCGCAATCCGGCTGTGGAAATGAGTTCCGTGCCGATACCTGCGAGCTTCAGACGTCGCTCCGCGACGGGAGCGATTCGAGACTCCTATGACCGTGGCATGGATGCCACGGCTACATGCGCGCCGTCGCTCCGCGACGAAGATCCGGCTGTGCCGGCACCACAATGCGCGGAACTATTCCGTCGCAGCGAGACCTTCGCGGATGAAGGCGGGGCGGTTGGTGGTGATGCCGGTGGGGCCGAGGTCGCGGAAGAAGCGGGCGTCGGCGACCGAGTCGATTGTCCAGACGTGGAACTCGTTGACGCCACCGGCGCGCAGCGACTGGATGAACTCGCGGTCAATGACTTGCCGCTGGCCTTGCATCCCGACCCCGTCGGCGCCGCTGCGGCGGACGGTTTCGATGATCGTCTCGGCCGTGGGACTCCAAGGACCGCCGCCCTTGGGCTGCTTAAAGCTGGTCAGCCAGTGGACGTTGATCTCGGGCAACTGCTGCTTGCAAGCAGCGACGGTCTCGGCGTTGAAGGCGATGATTTGTAGTGACGCGGGATCAGGCTTAGCGCGTTGCAGTTCCTCGACCAACACGGGAACGATCTCCGGGCCAACCTTCAACTCGATCACGAACCGCTTGCCTTTGGGAATCGCCGCCAGCACTTCGGCGAATGTCGGAATCCGCTCGCCGGTGAAGGCTTGACCTTTCCAACTGCCAGCGTCGAGCTGGCGCAGTTCTTCCAATGTCGACTGCACGACGATTTTCTTCACGCCGGTGGTCCGCAGCGTGTCGGTGTCGTGGATGCAGACGATTTGGCGGTCGGCGGTCAGGTAGAAGTCACCTTCGACCGCATCGGCGTCCTGTTCCCAGGCCAAGTTGAAAGCTGCCAAGGTATTTTCGGGAGCATCATGCGACGCGCCGCGATGGGCGGTGATCATCTGCGCCGACCCGGTTCCAGCCATTGCCAACGTTGCCAAGATCGCGACACACTTCCAGCCCATCGAACTGCTCATCGTCATTTTGCCTTCACGGAAACGAACGCCATCCGCATTGCGTGCAGCGCCTCGGACATCATCTTCGACTCGTCGCCGCTCAGGTTACCCTTGGTCTTTTCGCCGAGCAACTCAACGGTGTCGATGAAGTACTTGGCAAACGGCTTATTGACCGGTCCCATCTGCCCGCTGGGGTCGGGCAACTGGCCCAGCGCCGCCATCGCCTGGGTGAACAGCATCGTGATCAGCATTTCAAAGGTGGCAGGAGGCGGTGCCTGCGAATCTTCGGCTGAACGTGCTGCCGGACTGCCGCTGGTCTCCGGCGAGCCGATCGGCTGTGGCTCAGTGGCGGGCGTGTCATCTGCGGCCGCGCCGTTATCGGCCTCAGCGGTTTTAGCCGCGGCCGCTGCGGCCTGCTTTTCCTGCTCTACCTGGGCTTTCCAATCATCATCGACAATGATCTTCGGTGGGTCCTGGGACGGTTCGCTCATCGCTTGACTCTCGATCCAGTAAAAGGAATGGCAGGAAGGAAATTAGAACCTGTGGAGCCTGCGGCGTCATCCAGAGACACGCGAAGTGCTCGTGATCGGTCCGAATCGCTCGCCGCTGTTCGGGTCATGGTTCGTGAGAACCGGACGCTAACGCGTGCCGGCTGATAGAATTTTGCCGAAAAGGACATCCAGCGATGCTTACCTCCCTGCAGGCTGTGCGGCAATCGGGTCGGGATCGCTGCGGCGGAGGTGCCGATCGATCGCTGCCTTTACAAAGCCGGCAAACAGCGGATGGGCCTTAAGCGGCTTGCTCTTGAACTCTGGATGATACTGGACAGCGACGAACCACGGGTGGCTCGGCAGTTCGACGATCTCGACCAGTTTGCCATCCGGGCTGGTGCCGGAGAACTGCATCCCAGCCTCGCTGAACTGCTCGCGGTAGACGTTATTGAACTCATAGCGATGGCGATGGCGTTCGTCGACAGAGTCGGTCTTATAAGCACTGGCCGCTTTGCTGCCGGCAGTCAATTGGGTCGGCTGGCTGCCCAGCCGCATCGTGCCGCCGATGTCGGTCACGTTGCGTTGCTCGTCCAGCAGGCAGATTACCGGATGCGGCGCGTTCTTGTTGAACTCGGTCGAATGCGCGTCCTGCAGCCCCACGACGCGGCGCGCGTAATCGATCACCGCGCACTGCATCCCGAGGCAGATTCCAAAGAACGGGATGCCGCGCTCGCGCGCAAACTGAATCGCTTGCACCTTGCCTTCCACACCGCGCTCGCCAAAGCCGCCAGGGACGAGAATCCCGTGGTAACCGGCCAATAAACGCTCCGCCCCCTCGCGTTCGATATCGGAGGACTGGATGCGGCCGACGCGAATCTGCGTGCGGTGCTGCATCCCGGCATGATCGATCGCTTCGTAGATCGATTTGTAGGCGTCTTTGTGTTCGGCGTACTTGCCGACCACGGCGATCGAAATCTCGTGCTGAGGGTTGCGCAGGTTGTGCAGCAGGTCCGTCCAGGGCGTGATGTCGAGCGTCTTGGCGGTCGTCAGTCCGAGCTTCTGCACGATCAATTCGTCCAGCCCGTTGTCGACCAACGACAGCGGCACTTCGTAGATCGAGAAGTCCTTGTCCTTTTCCTCGATCACGGCGCTGGGCGCGAGGTTGCAGAACAGCGCGATTTTTTCGCGATCATCGCGGCTGATGCTGTGCTCGCAGCGGCAGACCAACACGTCGGGCTGAATCCCGATCGCCCGCAATTGCCCGACGCTGTGCTGCGTCGGTTTGGTTTTCAGCTCATCGGCTGCCTTGAGGTACGGCACGAGCGTCAAGTGCATGTACAGGCAGTTCTCGCGGCCGATGTCGATCGCGTATTGCCGGATCGCTTCGAGAAACGGCAGGCTTTCGATGTCGCCGACGGTGCCGCCGATCTCGGTGATCACCACGTCAACGTCCGCTCCACCCATGCGGCGGATCACCGATTTGATCTCGTTGGTGATGTGCGGGATCACCTGCACCGTCTTGCCGAGGAACTGGCCCTTGCGTTCCTTCTCGATCACCGACAGGTAGATCTGGCCGGTGGTGTAGTTGCAGTCGCGGGTCAGTTCGCCGGCGGTAAAGCGTTCGTAGTGACCGAGGTCAAGGTCGGTCTCGCTGCCGTCGTCCAGCACGTACACTTCACCGTGCTGATAGGGACTCATCGTCCCCGGATCGACGTTGATGTACGGGTCGAGCTTCTGCATCCGCACGCGCAGGCCGCGGCTTTCCAGCAGCATTCCGATCGAGGCGCTGGTCAGTCCCTTGCCAAGCGAACTGACTACCCCGCCAGTCACAAAGATATGTTTCGTCATGGGCATGAATCTTACCTTCGATTCGCAAGGGAACGAGGGGACAGGACGTGGAATCCACTGGACCTGAGCCGGTGATCAACCTCGGCTGCTACGATTTCCGCTGTTGCCTCCAACCGTCCGCCGCAAAAATTGCCTTGCCGGCGACCTGTCAAGTCACACTCAAACCGCCAACGGGTTCACCCGAGAACAGACCATGAATCACCCTGATGACGATGAGCCGCAGTCGGCGGCCGCTGCTGAGCTGTCCGCTTGCGGAGACTCAGCAGCGGCAAATGCCTGCCCGCCGCCGCGAACCGCCGAGTTGCGGGCGCTGCAGGTGGCCCGCGACGTCGCCGCCAACCGTATTTTGTGCACCACGCTCGGCCGTGGCCAGGCCGCGGCCCAACTCGCCGAGGAACGCCCCACGGCGCAAACCGTCTGCTGGTTTCTGGACCAGTACCAGCAGCGACTGGCGATCGCCGCGCAGCCGCCCCGCGACAATCTGGCGTTCACCTGCGCGGCCGATGCTCCTGCAGGCACCTTCGATCTGGCGGTCGTCCCGCTGTCGTTTCGCGGCGAAGCGGAACTGGCTCGCGACGTAATCCAAGACGCATTTGCTCACCTGGCGATCGGCGGACGGCTGGTCGCAGCGGTCGACAACCCGCGCGACCAGTGGCTGCACGGACAGTTGCGGGAAATGTTCCCCAAGGTGAGTGTCATCACCACTGAAGACGCGGCGGTCTACGTCGTGCTCAAACGCGACGAGCAGCGGAGGCCGCGTTCACTGCGCTGCCAGTTCGCCTATCGCGACGGGTCGCGGCTGCTGCAGGCGGTGACCCGCCCCGGAGTGTTCGCGCACCGCCGGCTCGATCCCGGGGCACGGCAACTGATCGACGCCGTCCCGCCCTGGCCAGAGCCATCGTCGCCGCGGATCATCGACATCGGTTGCGGCTCGGGCATGGTGGGAATCGCCTTGGCAGCCCGCCAGGCGGAACCGCAGAACGTGCACTGCCTGAGCCTCGACAGCAACGCCAGGGCGATCCAATGTACGGTGGAAGCGGCGCGGCTCAACGCGATCGACGGCCTCGTGGCCAGGCTCGACAGCACTGGGACATGCGACACCGCCGGCAGCTATGACATCGCGGTCGCCAACCCGCCGTACTACGCCGACTTTCGTATCGCGCGGTTGTTTGTCGACACCGCGGCGACCGCACTGCGCCCCGGCGGGATGCTGTACCTCGTGACCAAACACCCGGCCTGGTACCAAGAAAATCTGTTTCCGTTTTGGCGCGACACCGAGCTCCGCCCCAGCGGCAGCTACTTCATCGTCAGCTCGCGGCGGGGCTAAGGATTTCGATTTCCGGCGGTGTTCAATGCCGGCTAAGCAGCACTGGACATGTTACTCCGAAAAATTCGATCAGCGGGAACGCGTTAGCGTCCGGTTCTCGCGAATCATGAGTCGCACAGTGGCGACCGATTTGACCGACAGACTGCTCCAGTTCAGCTTAATAGCTTGGATCGCTGCGAGGCTTTGCGAAAGGTAAGGAGCGGCGCAGGCTGAAGCCTGAACTCCAACGTGGCAGGCTTTAGGTTTTAGCGGCTTCCTCGCGTTGGCGGCCGTGCAGGTGCAACTTGATCGGGACTTCGGAGAACGGCAGGTGATCGCGGAGAATCCCGAGCAAGTAGCGGCGGTAGTCGTGCGTGAACGCCTTGGGCTCATTGCACATCAGCACGATCGTCGGTGGCTGGGTGGCAACTTGCGTGGCGTAGTAGATCTTGGGCCGGCGGTTCTGATACATCGCCGGCGCATGCTGCTGGACCGCCGCTTCGACGAGGCGGTTGAGCACGCCGGTGGAGACGCGTTCGCGCGACTGCTTGAACAGCATCGTGCTGTGGTTGAGCAGCGTCTTGACGTTCTTGCCGGTTTGCCCGGTGATGAACCCGATCGGCGCATAGGCCAACGTCGGGAACTCGTGGCGCAGGTACTTCACCCAGCGATCCGTTGGGACGGTGCCCATCAACAAGTCCCACTTGTTGATCACGAAGATGCAAGGCTTGTGGTTCTCGATCACGTAACTCATCAACTGCTTGTCGACGCGGCTGATCGTGTCCGCGGCATCGAAGAACATCAGCACCACGTCGGCACGGCGGATGCTTCGCTGAGCCCGGTGGCTACCGTAGTATTCCAGGTCGGTCTTCATGCTGGTGCGCTTGCGCAGCCCCGGCGTGTCGATCGCCAGAAACGTCTGCCCATCGAGCTCAAACCGCACGTCGACGCTGTCGCGTGTTGTGCCGGGCACTTCGCTGACGATCATCCGGTCGGTCTGCGCCAGGGTGTTGACGAACGTGCTCTTGCCGACGTTGCGGCGGCCGACGATCGCGACCTTCATCTGTGGCTCAGCGATCGTTTCGTCGACGTCGCGCTCCGGCAAACGATCGACAATCAGGTCCAGCAGCTCTTCACGATTGCGATTTTCGCGGGTGCTAATCAGGATCGGCAGGCCGCGGCCAAGCTGGTGAAAGTCGTTGGCAACCGCATCCAGATTTTGGTGATCGGCCTTGTTGACGACCAGGATCACCGGTCGCTGGATCGTTCGCAGCCGGTCGGCAACCATCGAGTCCAGCGGCATCAGGCCGGCACGGATGTCGACGACGAGCAAGATCACGTCGGCGGAATCGAGCGCAACTTCGATCTGATTGCGGACATCGACCGTCAGATTGTCAGCGTCCTCGACGCCCATTCCACCGGTGTCGATGAGTTCAAAGAACCGCTCTTGGTGTTCGACCAGCGTCGTCATCCGGTCGCGGGTCACACCCTCAAAATCGTCGACCACCGCCAGACGGCGACGTGCGAGCCAGTTGAACAGACTGCTTTTTCCGACATTCGGACGACCGACGATTGCGACTTGGGGGACGGGCATGGGGAGCAGACAGAAAGGGAGAACGCCAAGCGAACCGGACGGAACGCGAGAAAAAGTTGTCGCTGCAAGTGTAGAGTGAATCGCGGTTGACAGACAGGGACCGCCGCGCGGGAACTCTGGCGTTCTGGCTGCGTTGGAGTTCAGGCTTCAGCCTGCCAAAGTTGGAGTTCAGGCTTCAGCCCGGAGCTCGGCGCGCGCCACCCAACGCCAGCGTGTGACAGCCTAAAGGCTGGACTCCAACCCGGAGCTCGGAGCGTGTCTTTGCGTTATTTGGCTGCCGCCGTCATAATGGAGTGGCCCCCAACGTTGCGGGCGGGGCTTTTCGGCGGCGACTGCAGAGCTTTTATGACAGCGAAGAACGCGAGGCGGCACTCGCGTGAGACTCGGGCAAAAGGAATGACCTTCAAACGCGACTTACAACCCGAACGCATGGACGACCCCAATCTGCCGCGGGAACAGCACCTGCTGGCGTTGGCAGGGTTGGCGCGACTGAACCGGCTGACGTGTGTCTCCTGGCCGATCTACAACCAACTGAAGCGGATTACAAAACTGCTGCGCCGACCGCTGAAGGTGCTCGACGTTGCCACCGGCTCGGGCGATCTGCCAATTCGCTGGGCAAAACGTGCGCGAGCCGAGCGGTTGCCGATGCAGCTCACGGCGATCGACATCAGCGACGTCGCCATCGGTTACGCCCAGGATCAGGCGCAGCAAGCCGGCGTCGACGTCTGTTTCCAGCAGCGCGATTGCCTCGGCCAGCGGCTGCCAGGTGGTTTTGATGTGGTCACCTGCAGCTTGTTCCTACACCATCTTCCCGAGTCGCAAATTGCGCAGTTGCTCATTGCGATGCGGGCCGCCGCCGGGCATGCCGTCGTCGTTTGTGACCTGGAGCGTTCGCGTCCCAATCTGGCCGCCGTGTGGTTGGCGGCGCACGCCGTGACACCCTCACCGATCGTGCACGAAGACGCGATCAAGAGCGTCCGTGGGGCGCTGACGCGAAGCGAGTTTCGCCGCATTGCCGAGTCTGCGTTAGGTCACCCCGTCGCCGTGCGCGCCCTGCCGCCGTGCCGGTACCTGGCGGTGATCGAAGGCACGACCTGCGCCGAGGCTCAGCCGTTGCTGGTCCAAGCGGTCCAGCCAGCGTGAGCCAACGACCGGCGGTCGACCCGCCGCAGCGCATCTTGGTGATCGGCGCCGGTCCGGCCGGAGTGGCCGCGGCGCTGCGGCTGCACGCTCGAGGATTGCAGGTGCTGCTGGTCGACCGAGCCACCTTCCCGCGTCCGAAAGTCTGCGGCTGCTGCCTCAACCTCGCCGCGCTCTCAGCACTGGCACAAGTCGATTGCGATCGGCTCATCCGCAGCCTCGCGCCCACGACGCTCACGACCTGGCGACTAGCGACTCCCGGCGGAATCATCGAGGCGCCGCTGCCTGGCGGGATCGCGCTCAGCCGGTTGCGAATGGATGCGGCGCTGGTCGCGGAAGCGGCCAACCGTGGGATCGAAATCGCCGCGCCGTGTGAAGCCAAAGTCGTGGCTGTCGGCCCACGGTCGGTTGAAGCCAGGCTCGGTAGCTCAAGCGAAACCCAGCGGTTTGACGCGGCGATTTTGGCCAGCGGGTTGTCCGGCGGCGGAGTCGCCCGCTGGTTGCCGTGGATCCGTCAACCTGCCGGTCCGCTGGGTGTCAGTACGATCGTGGCGGGAATCGATTCTGTCATCGATCGCACCATTCAGATCGCCTGCGACGATAGCGGCTACGTCGGCCTGGTGCGGCTGGAGGATGGCCGTGTCGATGTCGCGGCCGCGCTCCGCCGCGGCGGCAGCGAAGCGGGCGCTGGAAAACCGTTGCAGCCCGCCAAAGGGGCGCTGCTGCAGGCGATCAACGGTATCCTCCATCGCACCGGCCAAGAGCCGCTGCCGGAGATCGATCCCGACAGGCTGCTGACGACCCCGCCGCTGCGTCGCTCACGCCGACCAGGGGCTGGCCGGCTATTGGCCGTCGGTGACGCTGCGGGCTATGTCGAGCCGTTTACGGGAGAAGGGATGGCATGGGCGATCCAGTCGGGAATCGCCGCAGCGGACTGCCTAGCCGATCCCCGCACGGCCGCCGACAGCGGAGTTGCCTGGACCGTGCGGTATGCGCAGTTGATGCGCCGCCGCCAGTGGCTCTGCCGATTCCTCAGCGGCGCCCTGGCCAGCCCCGCGCGGTCGCGGTGGTTGCTGCGGCTGGCGGGCGCTGCGCCGTGGACCGTTCGCTATGCCGTCCGGCGGCTGAATGGGGTTGATGGTTGATGGTTGATGGTTATTGGTTATTGGTTGTTGGTTGTTGGTTGTTGGTTGTTGGTTGTTGGTTGTTGGTTGCTGGTTGCTGGTTGTTGGTTGTTGGTTGTTGGTGGACGGTGGACGGTGGACGGTTGTTGGTGGACGGTGGACGGTTGTTGGTGGACGGTGGGCAGTGGACGGTGGGGGCATAAAAAAAGGCCAGCCTGTTGCCAGGCTGGCCTTTTCGTTTCCTGAGAACCGGACGCTAACGCGTGCCGGCTGATTGGATCCTAGTACATGTCGTAGTCGCCGCCGGTGCCGGCCTTCGCCTTGTCGCCCTTAGGCTTATCGGCGATCAGGGCGTCGCTGGTCAGCAACAGGGTCGCCACGCTGGCGGCGTTGGACAGCGCCGTGCGCGTCACCTTGGTCGGGTCGATGACGCCCGCCTTGACCAGGTCTTCGTAGGTGTCGGTCAGAGCGTTGTAGCCCGTGTTGCCCTTGAGCCCGAGCACCTTCTCGCAGACGATCCCGCCGTCTTGGCCAGCATTTTCGCTGATCATGGTCAGCGGAGCGCGGCAGGCGCGGAGCACGATCCCGTAGCCAACCTTTTCGTCATCGGTCAGCTCAGCGGCTCCTTGAACGGTGGAGCTGGCACGCAGCAGCGCAACACCGCCACCGGGCAGAATGCCTTCTTCGACGGCGGCACGGGTGGCGTGCAGCGCATCTTCGACGCGGGCCTTCTTCTCTTTCATTTCGCTTTCGGTCGCGGCACCGACGTTGACCTTGGCAACGCCGCCGGCGAGCTTCGCCAACCGCTCTTCGAGCTTCTCGCGATCGTAATCGCTGGTGGTGTTTTCGATTTCGCGGCGAATCTGATCGATCCGGGCCTTGATCTCGTTGCTCTTGCCAGCACCTTCGATGATCGTGGTGTTGTCCTTGTCGACGATCACCTTCTTGGCGCGGCCGAGGTAGCTCAGGTCGATGCTGTCGAGCTTGATGCCCAGCGCCTCGAAGATCGCGGTGCCGCCGGTCAGGATCGCGATGTCTTCCATCATCGCCTTACGACGATCGCCGTAGCCTGGGGCCTTCACGGCACAGCAGGTGAACGTGCCGCGGAGGCGGTTGATGACCAACGTCGCCAACGCTTCGCCATCGACGTCTTCAGCGATGATCAACAGCGGCTTGCCCTGTTGGACAACCTTCTCCAACACCGGGACCATGTCTTTGATGTTGCTGATCTTCTTTTCGAAGACCAAGACGTAGGCATCTTCGAGTACCGCTTCCATGCTGGACGGATCGGTGACGAAGTACGGCGACAGGTAGCCGCGATCGAACTGCATCCCTTCGACCCATTCCTGTTCGGTCTGCAGGCTCTTGCCTTCGTCGACGGTGATCACACCGTCTTTGCCGACCTTGTCCATCGCATCGGCCAACAGGGTGCCGATTTCGCGGTCGTTGTTGGCGGCGATCGAGGCGACGTTGGCCATCGCTTCTTTGTCTTTCACCTTGACTGCCATGCCGTGCAGTTTTTCGGTGATGTCGCGGACCGCCTTTTCGATCCCCGACTTCATCTGGATCGGGTTGACCCCTGCGACGACCGCCTTGAGACCTTCATTGAAGATCGCTTCGGCCATCACGGTCGCGGTCGTGGTGCCGTCGCCGGCGACATCGCTGGTCTTGCTGGCGACTTCGCGGACCATCCGCGCGCCCATGTTCTCGAACACGTCTTCCAGCTCGATTTCCTTGGCGACGGTCACGCCGTCCTTGGTCACCGTCGGGCTGCCAAAGCTCTTCTGAAGGATGACGTTGCGTCCCTTGGGACCGAGCGTCACTTTGACAGCCCGGGCGAGCTTGCTGACGCCGCGGCGGACGGCTTCGCGGGCTTCCTGATCAAAGGCAATGATTTTCGACATAAGGGTTGATTCCGCTCGTTGTGTAAATAAAAGGTGTGGGAGGGTTCAGGTAGGGAGCAGGTGCCGCTGGCTCACTCGACGACGGCCAGGATGTCGTCTTCGCGCATCAGCAGATACTCGACGTCATCGATCTGCACGTTTTCACCGGCGTAGCTGGTAAACAGGACGCGATCGCCCTCCTGCAACTGCGACTTGGAGCGGGTACCGTCATCGAGCAGCTTGCCGGTGCCGATGGCAATCACCGTTCCCCGAGCCGGCTTTTCCTTGGCCGAATCGGGCAGCACGATGCCGCCGCTGGTCGTCGTTTCGCCTTCTTCACGCTGAATCACCAAGCGCTCGCCCAAAGGCTGCAAACGGACCTGAGGTTTGGATTTGGTGGCAGTCGCCATGGCGTCATATTCCCTTCTGCATGGGTGGGTTCGAGGTGGATTCCGATGGTGGCAGCCAAAACGGCAGCCCCATGAAGTTCGCTGCAGACGGACAGCAATCGGCGCGCCAGCAATTCAAACAGGGACCACAACCCTTGACAACTCCAAGGCTTAGCGATGAAATGACGAGAATGTCGCAAAGCGCTACCGCTGGCTCGGTGGCAGGAGCTAAACTGAACAGCAGTAGGTGTCAGCCAGCGCCCGGCGGTCTGACAGCGACTCGCAACAAGGTCTTTCAGCCGTTTCCCCTAGGTTCATCGCGTCCATGCCGATCCGATTGAAATGCGCCTGCGGTAAAGTCCTCAACGTCCGCGACGAATTGGCGGGCAAGGCTGTCAAATGCCCCGGCTGCCAAACCGCGCTGCGGGTTCCATCGCCCGGCTCAGCCGCGTCGCCGGCCAAAGCTGCCACCTCCGGCTCCGCAGCCACCAAGCCCGTGGCCGGAGCCGCCAAGAAAGTCGTGGCGGCCAAAGCCGCTCCAGCCGCTGCGCCGGCCCAACCGCTCGTCTCCATGACCGATGGCTCGCTCGACGATCTGTTCAACGAAGCCGGGTTCGAACTGCGAACCGGTAAAACCTGCCCCGGCTGCTTTGCATCGCTGGCCAAAGACGCGGTGTTTTGCACCCATTGCGGTCTGAACCTGACGACCGGTGAGCAGATCAAGGCGCATACGACGGAGTTTGACGATGAGCAGTCCGGTGAGGCCTACCTCAAAAAGGCCGCGCTGGATATGGAACGCAGTCAGCAAATGCAAGACAAAATGGTCTCCGGTGCGGGCCTGCCGTGGTGGATGCTCGGCTTGATCCTGTTCTTGCTCGGTTCCACCACCGCAGTCGCAGTGATCGCGGTCAATATGAGCAAACGCGAGGAAGGCGGCGGGTCCTTTGACGGCATCGGCTGGATGTTCTTTCTCTCGGCGATCGCCGCCGCGGCGCTGGGCATCGGTGCCTACGCCGTGGTCATCTATCGCGCTTGCATGGACAGCGTCAAACAAGGGTTGCTGGTCCTGTTCCTGCCACCGTACACGCTTTATTACGGGTTCTCACGGTTCAGCTCCGCGGGCAAACCGCTGCTGCTAGCGATCATCGCCGGCGCTGCCGCTGGCGGGCTGCTCTACGCCTGGTCAAGCCGCTGAACCGGATGACGCCGGTTGTCGCGGCCACCGGGGTGACATCTTGGCGAGCGGGAAATCAGCCGCCATACTTCCGGGCCGTCTAGCCAGCCGTTGTACCGCTGGTGTTTTCCTGCCCCTTTGCCAAAGTGTGATCATCCGATGCAACGTTCGCTTGTGCTGCTGAAACCCGACTGTGTCCAACGCAAATTGATGGGCCAGATGATCGCTCGCTTCGAAGCCAAAGGGCTGCGGATCGTGGCGATGAAGATGTTGCGAATCACGCCAGAACTGTCCAAGCAGCATTATGCCGAACACGTGTCCAAGCCGTTTTATCCCGGCCTGGAAGCGTTCGTGACCTCGGCACCGGTGGTCGCGATGGCGATCGAAGGGCTAGAAGCGATCGCCGTGATCCGCAACCTGCTCGGCGCGACCAGCGGCCTCAAAGCAGCTCCCGGCACCATCCGCGGCGACTTTAGCTGCAGCCGCCAGATGAACCTGGTCCACGCCTCCGACGGCGAAGAAGCCGCTGCTCGCGAATTAGAACTCTATTTCGAGCCGGCCGATTTCTGCGACTACGAGCCGATCCTCACTCCGGTCATCCAAGCCGACGACGAGTGATCCTGGCGGAACATTCTGCTCGTCGAGCGTCAATGGCAGAAGTTGGAGTTCAGGCTTTAGCCTGCGCCGCATGGCGTGATGAGCTTTTTTTGGCGCTCCGCGGCACAGGCTGAAGCCTGAACTCCAACACAATGGCGCAGGCTGAAGCCTGAACTCCAACGTGACTGCGTCCGCTGCTATTCTGGCGGCAGTTCGAAACGATCGAGCTCCCGGCCTTTGGGCCAGATCTGCAGGATCACGCCTTCACTGTCGCCTTCACCGAGGGCATAGGATGCGGCGACGCGGATCTGCAATGAGTTCAACACACCATAATGCCGCGCTTCGCCACGTTCCTCGACCCATTTAGGCCCTTTGATCGCCAACATCCGATCGACCGAATCCCAATGAGGCTCGACCCACTGGCAGAGCTTCCGCAGCGAACCAACCGCACGGCTGACGAGCGTGGTGAAGCGGAAATCCTCGAGCAACTCCTCGCCGCGCGCGGCATAAACCGAAACCGGCAACGCTAGCTCGCTGACCATCTCGTCGAGAATCCTGGCCCGCTTGCCCACCGATTCAGACAGCGAAACCTTCACATCTGGACGCAGGATGGCCAGCGGGATGCCGGGCACCCCACCGCCACTCCCCAGATCCAGCGCCTCTTCGCCGGGCATGATCAATTCTGCCAACTGCAGGCAATCCCGCAAATCGCGGCTGACAAACAGCTCCCATGTCGTGTGCCGGGTCATGTTGACTTGCTCGTTCCACTGCCACAGCAGCCGTGCGTATTGCTCGATCTGCTCGGCCATGGACTCGGGCATCTCATAACCGTGGGCGGCCAGTGCAACAGCGAACTCGGGGTCAATCATGAAAGTGACGTGCGGGAGGATTCAGTCGGGGAGAAGACACTGTAGAACAATTGTTCCTAATTGTTCCGCAGATCAACTCGTAATGGAGAACAATTGCCCCCAATTGTTCCGCAGATCAACTCATGCGAGATGAAAAACAATTGGGGACAATTGTTCTACTCTCTGAATCGCCAACGATTCAGGAACTAAGGTCCGCGGTTGTATGACACCGCAGCCTGCTTGGCTAGTGCGGCGTCAACGGTTCCGTCGCGCCGGCGCGAACCACTTCGTCCAACCGCCGCTTGATCAGCGCCGTCCAGACCGCATAGCCCTGCTCGTTTAAATGCAGGAGGTCGCTGCGGAAGTAGCGATCGACCGGCTTGTTCTGTGGATCGAGATAGTACTCGGCGGTGGGGATGAAATAAGTATTCGGTTCGGTCAGGGTGATCTCGCGGAGCAGATCGTTGACGCGGCGAATCTGCGGCCAAACCCGATACCGCGACGATGTCGGCGTCACTTCGACGAGCAACACCGGCGCATCGGGCTGGTGAGCCCGCGACACACCGACGACGTACCGCGCCAGACGCTCGATCTCGCTGAGCGAGAGGTCGCCGTCACTACCGGTCACGTCGTTGCCGACGAACACCACCATCGCTCGGTAGCGGTGCGGCGTGATCAAACGCTCGGCAAACACCGCTAAATCGCTGTAACGTGCCCCGCCATAGCCGCGCTGGATCGGCTGGTAAGGGGCCACGTCGGCCTGAATCGTGTCCCACAAGCGAATGCTGCTGCTGCCGATGAACAGCACCGCATCGTCGGGGTGCGTCTCGGTTGCGTTGAGTTTTTCGATCCGGGCCATTTCGCTCGCCCAGCGTTTTTCCGCCGCCTCGGCATACCGGGCATAGACCGATTCCTCATCGTTAGTAGCGATCGCTGTGCTCACGAGCGTCCGCAATTCGGCTTCCGCAGACTCGGCCGCGGCGTCGATCTCGCGCAGCACTTCCGCGTCGGCCGCTACCGGTTTGTCGGAACCGATCGCTTGGCGATAGGCAGCGGAACGCTGGTTGAAGCGTGCCAGCAGCCGCTGGTGGAACTGCCGCTGAGCTTCCGTTGCCTCGCCCGCCTGGTCCGCGGGGCGCAGCCCGGTGAGCTGTTCCAGTCTGCTTCGCGCTTCTTCTGTGTCGCAGCCAAGGCCAGCAAGCAGCCCCAGCGCCATCGCCAGGTGGCCGTCCGCTGGCGGATGCACGCCGTCGCCATAGGCGTACTGCGGGTTCGCCGCTTTGACACGTTTTAGGTACGCGTCGGTCGCCTGATGCACATCGATCACTCGCTCCACACTATCGTGCGACTGTAGCGATTTGACGATCTCGCCGAGCTTAACCAGTGTCTGGTCGTACTCGGGGAACGGATTGCGATAGCCGTACGGTTCGTCCTGAGTGACTTCCGCCAGCCGGGCTTGGATCGGCGGGGCCTGGACGTCAAACGATGGCGGCGTCAGCAGCACCAACTTAGCGTCTTGCTCGGCGACACGGTCGATCAATTGCTGCATCCCCTCACGATAAGCGTCGACGATCTGTGGCGACTCCGGGTGATAGATGCCGTCGTTCATGCCATAACACACGATCACCCAATTCGGCTTGGATAGTTCCAGCGCCTTGGCCAGCCGTTTGTGCACGTTCGGCCGTGGGTTGGGATGCACCGGCTCGGTGATCCCCGAGACCGTTTCGCTGCTCAGCCCCGCGTTGATGATGTCGAGGTCGCGATCGGGATAGGCCGCCCACAGGTAGGCCTCGACCAAGGCGACGTACTGGCCGTTTTGCGTGATGCTGTCGCCGAGGACGAGGATCCGGTCACCGTCGACGAAGGGGATTTCGGCCGCGGCGCGGTTGGCGACGACCGCCAGCGCGATCACCAGGCCGAGCAAGATGTGAGTTAAACGTTGCATGTTCAATGGCCGTCCGTTAGGAGAATGCTTCCACCAGTTGGCCGGCGGCATCCCACTGCAACTCGGCCAGCGGCTCGATGATACTCAGATCCTCGCGCCCCGTGGTCTCAGCCAAGTACGCTTCGCTGCAGATCACCTCGCCCAGGTGCAGCGTATCGGCAATCCACAGCCAGCGGAGCTGCTCCGGCAACTGTCGGCCCGCCTGTCCCGCAGCGGCCTGCAACACTTCGCGATCCGTTTCCCAGTGCACCGGAATCGCGGCTCCGGTGATGTGCAGCGCCGTCAGACAGTTGATGCGAGTTTTCTCAACGTCCATTTCCCGCACCAGTTGGCTGCGACAGTACTCGGCGATGCCGATTCCGGCGGCATTGCCCGCCGATTGTTCAGTCAGCCCACGCACATAGATCTGATGCACCTTGGGCCACTCGTGCTCGCCTGCCAGCTTGTCGTTGAACTTGCGTCCGACGACGTTCGTGTCCAGTCCACTGCCGCTGATGTTCTTGCCGATCCGGTCGATGATGACGAGATCCGCATCGGCAAACGGCAGTCGCGGCATCATCGTTCGCGCCTTGTCCAGCAGCACGGGCTCACGGCTCAGAATCTGTTCCGGCTCGATCGCTTCGACCATCGCAACTTGGTCGTAGGCGTTTTCGACGATTGCCAACCCGAGCGAGAGCGGCGTGCTCTGCAGGATCAGCGGGGCGACGTGAGCAACCAGTTCGTCGAACCGCTGCCGCGTCATCGCTTGGTGATACTCGGCGGCCCCGCGATGTTTACCCAGACCGATCAGCATCATCTTGACCACGCCGCTTTCATACGGGCCGCTGATCCGCGTGTGTGGCTTGATGCGGTTGATCACGATCACGTGGTCGGCTTCGGCCGCCAGTGCGTCGAAGTAGACCGGCACCCCGCTTGGCGTGCGCCCCAGTTCTCGCACCTCCATCGACGCACGGATCTCGCAGGCAACGGTTTCAGGCGTCACGCCGTACTCGGCCAGCACACCGGCTTGGCCCGGACCGGTCGCCCCGCCGTGACTGCCCATCGCTGGCACAATCCAGGGCTGGCCGCCGAGCGCCCGAACTGCTTCGACCGCCGCCGCGACGAGCGCCGGCAACTGGTTGATCCCACGGCTGCCGACAGCGAGCGCTACCGACTGGCCCGGCTGCAATCGCTGGGGCAACGAGGAAGCGGCGATCGCAGCTCGGACGGCGGCGGCAACATCGCCGATCGCGTCGGACGCAAAGTGTTGTTGAACCCTAAAGACACGAGGCAGCAATTCGTTCACGGAGCGGCCACCAGTTCCAGCGGATCGAGAGTGACATCGGGGCGAAGTTGACGAAAACGCTGACGCCCCGCAGCGCTGACGGCCGTGCGCTGCAAGTCGACGCGCTGCAAACTTTTGATCGCAGCGATTCGTTCGAGCGAGCGATCGCTGACCTGCGCCCCGGTCAACCACAGCGTTTCCAGTGGCGCTTTCGCTGGCAAGCTGGCCAAGCACGCGTCGCCCACCCGCGTCCAGCTCAAGTCGAGTTCCTGCAGCGCTTCCGCGCCGCTGAGCCAATCGGCCAGCTCGTCGTCGACTGCCGTGGCTTCCAAACTGAGCTGGCGGAGCGTCGCCGGATTCGGACAGAGCCGCGTCACGTCAGCAACCTCCACCGGCAACCCGGTTAAATCGAGCCAATTCAGTGAATGTTGCGGCGCAATGCGGCGAAGCGACTCGGGCTGAAGCGGGCATCTCGCTAAACAGAGGTCAAGCAGGTTGTCGCGGTTAACCGGCGTCAACCGCGAATCGTCCAGGCGAAGATAATCGACCAGATTCGCCTCGTCAGCATCCGATGGCAACGGCGTGCCGGTGATCCGCACCTGGTACAGCTTTGCCAATCGGACCAGCATGTCGATCAGTCCGTCACCCGCATTGCGATCGATCACCTGATGACAATACGCAGAGGCGAACGCGTACAACTGAGCCAACTCAGCGTGACGCTGGAAGGCGTGTCGACCGAGCGGTTGCAGTTGCTGTAGCGGTAGCGTTTGGCCGCTGACCAGCGCCCGGTGGCGAGCGAACTGCAACCGCGATGCTTCCCAGCCGCCGATCGTCGCTCGGCCGCCCTCGATCGTCGTCGACTCCATGTAGCAGGCAATCCCTTCAAGCAACCAAAAGTCTTGCCGCTCTCCCGGCGGCACCCGCAGCCGTGAATCGGTCGCCTCAGCGAGCAACTGATGAGTCAACTCGTGATACCGCGTGGCGGTGGCTTCGTCCGCGTCCTCACCGCTGCGCGATTGCCTCAACAACATCAGCCTGGCGGAACTGGAATAATACCCGGTCGAGCGGCTGATCGCCGGCCCTTCTGCCGCCAACGCCGCGGCGTATTGATCGGGATCACGGAACACCACCACGCGCAACTTCCCGCCCATGACCGCCCCGCGCGTCACCGGCCGCCGCGACGTTTGGTCCCAGCGCTGCCGGTCCTTCCACAGCGGAAAAAACAACTGCGTCCAGACCGCAAAGTATCGCTCCAAATCGGTGGCAATCTCGATCGCAGCTTCCCGCGGCGCATCGGCCAGGATCAGGAAATGTTCGGTCTCCACGCGCAGCGGCTCTTTCCAGCGGACGCGCAGCGACCGCGCCAGCGAGCGGGCGGTGCTCGCGCCGTCACCGACTTGGACCGTCACCGCCTCCGCCACCGGCAGTCCTAGCCGCTGCCGCACCTGCGTATCGGCAGGATCGTCAAAGTGCTGCTGCCAAGCCGCCAGATATTCGAGCCACAGCGGATCGGCCGCCTCACCGCTGACCGGCGGCCGCGCTGCCTGTTCCGCTGCCGCGGTTAGATAGTCGCCCCGCGCGGCGCCGGCCGCCTGCGGCACCACGGCGATGAACCGCGCCGCGGTGGCAAACGGCAGCCAGCACGCCAGCAGCAGAAGGAAGAGGGTCGCTCGAAAGATCATGCAGGACCAGTAGCGGGTCAGGCGGGCAGAGAATGCGTCGGCTACCGGAGCGGTACGTCAGCCCCGAAACCGTCAGTATAGCCCACTCTGTTGCCTCCTCGCGCTCACCCCGATCGCGAGGCGGTCGTTGGAGTTCGTTGGAGTTCAGGCTTCAGCCTGTCCAGGTGAGATTGGGCTTCAGAACCGCAGCCTAAAGGCTGAACTCCAACGTTGGAATATCCACGCCCATCGCTGGGGCTCTGAGCGTGCCACCCACAGCAATCGCGATACCCGCACCAGCCGGGCGGCCACGAAGCAATCGGACGAACCTCACAAACTAGCGAGGTCAGCCTCAGCCACGTCGCCGCCGGCGGATCTCATAATTGCCTCGGCTGGCGTCGTACTTAATGTCGATCAGCCCATCGGTCGCAAGATCCTGCAGCAGGTCCGAGAAGGTCGAATAGCCGTAATACCCTTCGTTAAAACCGGGATACACGCGCCGCACCGCCTGCTTAAGCGCCGATCCCCAGACCACGTCCCAGTCCTGCTCGACCGATTGCAGAACTTCCATCAACTGCTCGACCGCCTGCTGCTTCTTCGGCCGAGCCCGGCTGCGGTCAGTTGGCTCAGGTGTCTTGGCCGCGACGCGGATCAGATCGTCGTAGTAGATGAACTCGTCGCAGTTGGCGATCAACAGATTGGACGTGGAACTCTTCACACCGCAGCCGATGACCCGCTTGTTGTTCTCTTTGAGCTTCGAGACCAACGGCGAAAAATCGCTGTCGCCCGACAGCAACGCAAACACATCGATGTGCTGCTTGGAATAGCAGAGGTCCATCGCATCGACGACCATGCGGATGTCAGCGCTGTTCTTGCCGCTCATCTTGCTCTGCGGGATATCGATCAATTCGATCCCTTGACCATGGAAATCACGCAGCTCGTCGGCGTAGTTCGTCCAGTCGCAGTAGGCTCGCTTGTAAACGATCCGACCTTTTTCCAGCAACCGTTTGAGCACCAGACGGATTTGAAAACCGCCTGATTTCATCCCCCGCGCTCCGATTGCCAAGTTCTCAAAATCAACAAACACGGCGATCAGCGGTTCACTCGACATGCGGTTAATGTAGTCGATCCGCAGAGCGAGCGGCAATGGGCGCATCAGCCACCGCCATCTGGGCTACGCCAGCGACTGCTGTTGCTGCTCGATCCGGGCGCGGAGCCGGTCTTCTTGCTCGCGCAGCTCCGGCGTTAACTCAGCCCCGAAGTCCGCCGCTTCGAATACCGGGCGGATCTCGACCTCGGAATCTTCCGTCATCGGGTTGGGGCATTTCCTGAGCCACTCGATGGCCTCCTCCATCGACTTGACCTGCCACAGCCAGAACCCAGCGACGAGCTCCTTTGTCTCGGCAAATGGACCATCGACGACCGTCCGTTGGTCGCCGGAAAACTGCACCCGCACGCCGCGCGAGCTCGGATGCAAGCCTTCGCCGGCGAGCATGATCCCCGCTTTGACCAACTCCTCGTTGTAGGCCCCCATGGCCGCCAGCAGCTTTTCGTCCGGCATCACACCCGCTTCCGAATCCTTCGACGCCTTAACAAGCACCATGACACGCATCGCTCACATCTCCTCGGTTTTGATTTTTCTAACCCACCTGTCTGTCATCGGGTCAGCTACAAAACGGTCGAACGACAAGGACGGAAATCGACACGGTACCAACAAGAACTTCTGGCATCCGGTCCACCCCATGACCGAGCGGCAACGGCATGTGATCCCGTCAGCCTGAGCAGGGCGTTATTCCTGCTCGACCACACTGATCTGGCCATCGGCCTCCAGCACCGCCTGCTTGACCCGCACCAGATCATCGATCCCGTGTTTCCGCAGGCTCGCAGCGAGCTCCTGTTCCGTCAACTTCTCCTTCCGCAGATTCTCCTTCACGAGTTGCCCGTTATGGATCAAGAGTGTTGGGGCGTGCTGTGCGATCCGGCGGAAACGCGGGAAATAATATTCCAATAGGTTAGAAAAGTAGTCCAGCAGCAGCACCACGGCGATCATCAGGATTACATCCAAAATCGCCGTGGTGTCTCCTAAGATGCCATCGGCCGCCAGTGCGCCGACAATCACCAACGCAATCACGTCATTGTCGGATAAGTCGCCCGTTTGGCGCTTCGGGATGACGCGAACGACAACTGCTAGGGCGACATACACCGCTGTGCCACGAGCGATGATTTCCCACAGCGGCGTTTCCAGCACGAAAGCGTTGGCTAGCACAATCGTTTCGCTCCGTAGGCTGAACATGAGCACGCGCTACGCGCCGGCACGACTTTTCAGTTTCTCGATGTCCGCGGTGACGCTGGTGTGCTGGCGGCGCAGCTCTTCGAGCGACTGCCGCTCTTGAACGACGACCTGCTCGGGAGCGCGGCTGACGAAGTTTTCGTTCTGCAGCTTCTGCTCCTTGCCGGTGATCTGCTTGACGATCTGCGAGAGCAAACGCTCCAGTCGCTGCAGTTCGGCTTTCACGTCAATGAACTGCTCTAGATCGACATGCACCTCGATGTCGAGTTGTGGGATCGCCAGCGGGGCATCGGTGGCAAAGGCACATGCCTCTGGCCCCAGCGCGACGATGGTCGCAGTCGCCAACGACTCCAACAGCGCCCGCATCGGCGACAGCAGCGCCTTGGTTTCTGGAGTGCAGCGGATCGCGACCGGCACCGAATCGCGCGGCGGGATGTTCTGGCTGCTGCGAATCCGCCGGATCGCTCCGAGCACTTCGCGGAACACCGCGAACTGCTGCTCGATCGACTTGTCGCTGGTATCGCGCGCGTCCACCTGAGGCCACGGGGCGAGCATCGCAAACTCCGCAGCGGGCTGCGGCGACGCCAGTCCACGCCGTGGGGCGGCCGTTTCCAGATGACTCCAAATCTCCTCGGTCACGAACGGCATCACCGGATGCAGCAGCCGCAGCAAGGTGTCGAGCCCGTGGGCGATGATCGTCTGTGTCGCGCCGCGGCTTGCCGGATCTGCCAGCCGCGCCTTCGCCATTTCTACATAGAGGCTGCAGAACTCGTCCCAAGCGAAGTCATAGAGCACACGCGCGGCTTCCGCAAACCGGTAGTGGTCGATCGCTGCGGTCACTTCTCCGGTGACCGTTGCCAGACGGCTGAGCAACCAGCGATCTTCCAGCGGCAGATTCGCGCGGTCGATTTCCACCGGCTCGTAACCGTCGAGGTTGAGCAGCGTGAACCGGGCGGCATTCCAAAGTTTGTTGACGAAGTTCCGCGCGGTTTCAAACCGCTCGCTGACCACGGCCCCGCGCGGCAGGGCGAGGTCCTGCTCGCTCTCGGCCCACTGCGTCGAAAAGGCCTTGCCGCAGTGGCTGCAGTCGATCCGCGGTTGGCTGCGGTTCTTCTTCGTTTGATCGATCAACTTTTCGCAGTGCGGGCATTCGTACTGCACCGGCATCCGCACATCCTGCGTTTCGGTCGCCAGCCAGGCCAGCCCGAACCGCAGCGCATCGGGGCCAAACTTGTCGATGATGTCCAGCGGATCGACGCCGTTCCCCTTCGATTTACTCATCGTTTCACCCATCCCGTCGAGGATCTTCGGATGGATGAACACTTCGCGGAACGGAACTTGGCCGGTGTTGTTGAGCCCCATCAACACCATCCGCGCAACCCACAGCGTGATGATGTCGCGCGAGGTGATCAGCGTGCTGGTCGGGTAAAAGTATTCCAGCTCTGGCGTCTGCTCCGGCCAGCCGAGCGTGCTGTGCGGCCACAGCGCCGAGGAGAACCAGGTGTCGAGCACATCGGGATCGCGGACCAAGCCAAGCTGCTCGATCGCTTGTTCCAGCGCCGCGTCTTCGCTTCGCAGGCAGACAAAAACATTGGCGTCCCCGTTCTCATCGCCATCGATCTGATGGGTCAGGGCGTCATTGTCGGTTGCCAGGGCGTCGAGTCGCTCGGCCAAGGCCACTGCGTCGGCGCTGCTGAGCGGGCCGCTGGACCAGATCGGAATCTGATGGCCCCACCACAACTGGCGACTGACCGGCCAATCCCGCTTTTCACCCAGCCAATCGAGATAGCCTTTGCGATACCGCGTCGGGAAAATCTTCACCGACTCGTCGCTGACCGCATCCATGGCCGACTGCGCGAGCGAATCCATCTTCACAAACCACTGGTCAGCCAGCAGCGGCTCGATCGGCGTTTTGCTGCGATCGCTGTGCGGCAATTCGATGTCGCGGTCTTCCACCTCACCGAGTTGCCCGAGCGCTTCGAGATCCTCGACCACGCGCAGCCGTGCCTGCTTGATCGTTAGCCCCACATATTGTCCGGCAGCGGCGTTGAGCGTCCCATCCGCATTGAGGATGTTGATCATCGGCAGCGCGCAGCGCAGACCGACTTCGTAGTCGTTGGGATCGTGCGCCGGCGTGATCTTGACGCAGCCGCTGCCGAGTTCCGGCTTGGCCCACGCGTCGGCGACCAGCGGGATCGGCCGGTCCACCAGCGGCAGCATCACCATCCGCCCATCCAACGCCATGTTGCGAAGCGTGATCAGCGCCGGCAACAGTTGCTCGCGCCGCTGCAGCAGGTCATCGAGCTGGCTTTGAATCAGTGGGCGTTCCTTTTCTGCGGCTGCCGCCAGCTTTTCCTGGCTCTCCTTGATCAGCGCGTCGAGCGCGCTGGCCGGATCGGGGTGCACGGCAACCGCGGTGTCGCCGAGCATCGTTTCGGGCCGCGTTGTGGCGACTTCGACTTCGGTCGGCTCGCCCGCCTTCGGTTCGATCACACGGTAGCGGATGTGCCAGAAGTTGCCTTTAACCGTTTCGTTGAACACTTCGTCATCGCTGACGGCGGTCTGCAAAAACGTGTCCCAGTTGACCAGCCGTTTGCCGCGGTAGATCAGTCGCTGCTTAAACAGGTCGTAGAACGTCGCCCGTACCGCCGCGGCGCAGCGGTCATCGAGCGTGAACCGGGTGCGGTCCCAGTCGCAACTGCAGCCCATCCGTTTGAGCTGCCCCAAAATCCGTTTTTCGTACTGTTCCTTCCACTGCCAGATGCGGGCGACGAGCGCGTCGCGTCCCAAATCATGCCGCGTCTTGTTCTCCTGTTCCTTCAGCCGCCGCTCGACAACGGCTTGCGTGGCGATCCCCGCATGGTCCGTCCCCGGCATCCACAGCGCCTCAAAGCCCTGCATTCGCCGGGTACGGATCAGGATGTCCTGCAGTGTGTTGTTGAGCCCATGCCCCAGGTGCAGCGCGCCGGTGACGTTGGGCGGCGGGATCACGATCGTGAACGGCTGGCGATCGGGATTGACCGTCGCCCGCCAACAACCGGCATCATCCCAGCGGGCGATGATTTGTTCCGCGGCAGTGGCGAAATCAAACCGATTGCCCATCGCCTGGTCTGCAGATCCTTCAATACTCATGGGCTCATTTCCTTCGGCTATACCGAGCCGATCCGAAAAGGGGTCTGACCCTCTCCGATGTGACTGAAAATTTGACGAAAACGCCTCGCCTCCAAAGGGTCAGACCCCTTTTCGGCTCGGCTCCTGGGCCCCGTCCCGATGCAATTTGTATTCGACGGCGTCGACCAGCGCTTGCCAGCTCGCTTCGATGAGGTTTTCGCTCACTCCGATCGTACCCCAGGTCTCGACGCCATCGGTGCTCTCGATGTTCACGCGGATCGAGGCCGCGGTGCCAGCCCCCGAGTCGACGACGCGAACCTTGTAATCGACCAGCCGCATTTCCGAGAGCGAAGGATAGACCGGCTCGAGCGCCTTCCGCAGCGCCGCATCGAGCGCGTTGACCGGCCCGTGACCTTCGGCTGCATCGAAGCACATCTGCTCGCCGACCTGCAGTTTGATGATCGCTTCTGCATAGACGTTGTGGCCAGCGGCATTGCGATCGCCAGCGACCACACGGTACTTGGTGGTCACAAAGTGCGGCTGGAACGAGCCGGCTACGCGTCGGACCAAGAGGTCGAACGACGCCCCGGCCGATTCGAACTGGTAGCCTTGGTTTTCCAGGCGGACCACTTCGGCAAGAATCGCGTCCATCAACTGGCGGTTTTCGGCCAAGTTATGATTGGCGGTGACTGCGGCGATGTTGCTCCGCCCGCTCAGTTCGCTGACCAAGATCCGCCGCTCGTTGCCGACCAGTGCCGGATCGATGTGCTCATAGGTGCTGGCCGATTTGTTGACGGCGTGCACATGCATGCCCCCTTTGTGTGCGAACGCGCTTTGGCCGACGAACGGCTGACCGCCGCGCCACTGCAGGTTCGCCGTCTCGTAGACGTACCGGCTCAGTTCGGTCAACGATTCCAGTGAGCGGCCACCGAGCACGGTGTAGCCGCGTTTCTTGAGCGCTAGGTTGGCGATGATCGAGATCAAGTCGACGTTGCCGCAGCGTTCACCGATGCCGTTGATCGTCCCCTGCACCTGGGCCGCGCCAGCGTCGACAGCGGCGAGCGAATTGGCGACCGCCAGATCGCTGTCGTTGTGGCAATGGATGCTGAGTTTCACATCAAAATCGGCGACCGCCTGACGAGCCTGGGCAACGATCGCAGCGATCTCTTCGGGCATCGAGCCGCCGTTGGTATCGCAGAGCGTGAGGTGGCTAGCGCCGGCCGTGGCGGCGGCCCGCAGCGTTTTGGCGCTGTACTCGGGATTTGCCTTCCAGCCGTCAAAGAAGTGTTCCGCGTCGTAGATCACCCGGCCGTGGCGTGAGAGAAACTCGGTGCTCTCGCCGATCATGTCGAGGTTCTCCTCGAGCGTCACGTTGAGCACGTTGATGACGTGGTTGTCCCAGGTTTTGCCGACCATCGTAAAGGTTGAAGTCCCGGCGGCGACGAGCGCCTTCATGCCGGGATCGTCTTGGACCTTAACGGAGCGGCGACGCGTCATACCAAACGCGCTGACTTGACTGTTGCCGAGATCGAGTTTGCGGACTTCGCGAAAAAAGGCTGCGTCTTTCTCGTTGGACAGCGGATAGCCGCCTTCGATGTAGTCGATCCCGATTTCCGCAAGTCGCTGAGCGATGTTGAGTTTGTCTTGCAGCGAAAAACTGATCCCCTCACCCTGCGTCCCATCGCGGAGGGTGGTGTCATAGATCTCGATCGTGCGGGTGGTTTGCTGGCCAGTGGTGTCGGTGTTCATCAAAAATATCGGTTGGAATGCGGCAACGGCAACGAAGCGCCCCAACACAAGTTCGTTCCATCAGCCGGTTCTTTTCCAAGCGGTCAGAATCGTGCTGAAGTGGCGTCGCTGAGACTCAGTAACTTGTGTGGGGCCACTTAAAAAATCCCCCGAGGCGGGGACGACCTCGGGGGATTGGCGTGAAGCGATTGATTCGCGTTGTCTTGGTTGCGGTAAACGAAACCGATGGAACATCGATTCTCGCCGGGTAGGGCTGCAGCGTTGGCTTCCTCCGCCTTCCCCCTACCTCAAACCCTATCCCCCGGATCAGGTTCGTTGCCGGAAAGCGGAGCCGGTAATCAAAGAAATGATGGGGGGAATCAGCATTGTGTGGTGCGAATAGCTGTCAGGGTGCCGGTCGATCAAGTTGGGAGCAGACCCAATCCGAATCGGAAATCTTAAGGATCGGTCGCGAGTTGTCAATTACGGTCGCGGGGCAGGAGGCAGGGGAGAGCGCTCACTGCGGTTGCAGCTTCAGCACCGGGAGTCGGCCGCGACTGCCGATCCGCTCCGCGATTGCCGCCGGGGTCCCCAGTGGCTCGATCGGTTCGTCGCGCCAATTGGGGTCGTAGCGGTCGCCCTGGAACGCATTCAGACGCTCCAACTCGCTTTCGATGTCCGCTCGCAAACGCGACTTTTCCAAACACCACTGCGGGCCGATCAGGTAATCCGGCGGTGCGTCGCCGCTGATCCGCTCGACGATCACGTGCTCGGGGATCAGCCGCAGGAACTCAACCACCGCACGGATGTAATCGTCTCGCTGCATCAATTGCACTTCACCGCGAAGCACGCTCTCGCCCAGCGGCGTGCCTCGGACCGCGTAGAGATTGTGGATTTTAACGGCGTCCACCCCAAGCACACCGATCGATCGCGCGGTGTGCATCATCTGCGCATGCGTTTCTCCGGCGGCGCCAAGTATCACATGCGCACAGGTTTCAAAGCGTCGGCCACGGCTGCGGTTCATCGCGTCGATCATGTGGCCATGCTGGTGGGCGCGGTTCATCCAGGCGAGCGTCGCATCGTGCCGCGACTGCATACCGAACTCCAGCGACACATAGGTCTCGCCCGCCAGTTGATCGACCAGTTCGAGGACCGGTTCGGAGGCACAGTCGGGCCGTGTGCCGATCGACAGTCCGACGATTTCCGGAGAATGCTCCAGCGCCAGGCGATAGACCTCTTCCAGTTGATCGACCGGGGCGTAGGTGTTCGTTGCTGGCTGGAAGTAGGCGATGAAGCCGGCGACGTTGCCGTAACGCTTGCGCACCGAGTGGACGCCGCGGGTGAGTTGATCGGCTACCGCGGCCAGTCGCACCCGGCGGCTGGGGCTGAATGAACGGTTGTCGCAAAAGTTACAACCACCGTGAGCGACCGCACCGTCGACGTTGGGGCAGGTGAACCCGGCATCGATACTGATCCGTTGCACGCGCCCGCCAAAACGTTTGCGCAGTTCGTCACCAAAGGTGCGGTAACGTCGCGGCGGCTCGCTGATCTGCTGCTCAAGAGTCATGATGTTCCGATCAACTGCCGAAGGATAACCTTTGCTGCCGTGCCTGAGACGAGGTGCGTGCGGTCCCGGCACCCCTCCGATCTTTGCCGCTGGGAAGCGAACAATCTGGGTTCATCGCGGCAGCGCAAACGTTGACCTAATAGGCGACGTAGTAGAATAATTAAGCCTCGCGCCGCTGGCGTGAGGTTGCTCCTGGGGGAGCGTTTGACTGGGCCTTATTTTTACCGACCCTTGTATAAGTACCAATAATGACTTGGGAAGACAAAGTCACAGGACCTCCGAAGTACGGCATGCTCGTACCGACCGGCGGGGGCGACCCGATTCCGCTGTTAAAGGACCGCTTGCTGGTCGGGCGCCGCGACAGTTGCGACATTGCCCTGAAGTTTCCGAACGTCTCGGGCCAACACTGCCGATTGACTGTCGAGCACGGCTACTGGTTTGTCAAGGATCTCGGCAGTCGCAACGGCGTGAAAGTCGATGGCAAGTCGGTGATTCGCAAACGCCTTGACCCCAACTGCAAGATCGCTTTCGCCAAGCACGAATATCGGCTTGAATATGAGCCGCAGGATCTGGGCGCCTTCGGGCCTCCGCCAGCGGACGATGAGCATCTTGAAGAGCTGATGCGAAGTTCGCTGGTCGATCGTGCCGGACTCGGTCGCCGCAGCAGCACCAACCCGTCTCAAAACCGCAATCTCGCCGACGAATAAGCAGCCCAGAGGAATTCGATGCCACGATTGGCCCACCACGTTTTTTTTACGCTCGCCGATGACTCCGACGCGAGCGTGAACCGGTTGCTCGCGGCCTGCGAAAAGTATCTGACCGGTCACGAAGGGGTGATCGAGTTTGCGGTGGGCCGGCGAGACACGACGCTCAACCGGCCGGTCAACAACACCGATTACCACGTTTCGCTGCACGTCGTGTTTCGCGACCGCGCGGCGCATGACGTTTATCAAACCGCACCGCGGCACCTGGAGTTCATCGCCCAGGAGAAAGAAACGTGGAAGTCGGTCGCGATCTTCGATAGCCTGCTCCTCGACGGCCAGTAAACGCTAACGCAGGTACGCCAGCGTGGCCAACGAGTACGTCGTCCCTTCGTGCTCGTAGACCAGTTCGGCAAACACCGCGACGTGCCGCCCGGCAACGATCGGTTCTTTGCCAACCCAGCGATCATCGACTTTTTGCATCGGTCGTGAGACCCAGCGAGATTCGCGGAAGTCTCTCGAATCGGAGTGGGCAACCCAAAAGCGCGTGGTCACCGGCGGGCGATCGGAAGTGACGCTCAGCCCCAGCGACTGATCATCGGCGTGCTCGCTCCACTGGATCTGCGGCAGCGGCTGACCAGCGACCGCGTGCTGAAAGAACACGGCCAGCGTCGACAACGCGTCGCTTTGACGGCCCTCGAGCCCGTGCCCCGCATTGGCGCCGCGGAAGATGTACTTCTCACCGACCAGCTCATCCCAGTAGAGATTCATCGCATCGGTCGACCAGTACCGGTCGCTGGCCCCGACCAGCAACAGCTTCGGCATGCTGACCCGCTGCCGATAGGAGAACGGGTCCATCATTTCCCACAGCCTGGTTTCCGGGCCGGGGCGCGGGACACCGTCTTCGCGGATCAGCCCTTTGCTCGTGTAATCGATGATTTGCTCGCTCGGCTGGCCCCACAACTCGTACTGCCGTTTGATCTGGGCGGGAAAGTTGAGCATGTCGATGACCATCGGCGCGGTCGCCTTGATCCGCGGATCCGCCGCGGCCGTCAGCCAACTGGTCCAGCCGCGTTTGGATGCACCGGTCACGACGAAGCCCTCGACTTGCGGCCACTGCTGCGCTGCTGAGAACTGCTCCAGCGCGTCCATCGCTTTGACCGCGCTGTTGACCATCGGAAACAGCAGTGGCCAGCTCTCGTCACCGGTTTGCAGGTACTGCAGCCAGGTCTCCGTAATCAGATCGTCTTCCTTACGTCCGCCCATCAACGGCTGGTTGGGCACCTGATGCAGCACCGCAACGCGCGCCCGGCAGAGTCTGGCCAGCGCCAGTCCAATCGCCATTTCCGACTCGCGGGGCGCCCGACCGATGCTACCACCGCTGACGAAGAGCAGCATGTGGTCATCGATCTTCACTTCCGCCGGTTCGTAGACGATCAACAGATGTTCCCAGAGGATCTCCTGCCACCGCTGACTGGTCAGTTCCAAGCGGTAGATCGTCTCCTCCCCAAACTTCTGCTCGTCAACCAATCGCCAGGCGAACTCCGGCTGCGGGCGGCTGATGTAAGCATCGATCGCCCGATCCGCTGCAATGTCCGGAATGGTCGCTGAATCATCCGCCACGGCGCGCGGCGCAAGCAGAGCAGCGACTGCTACCAGAGTGCCCAGGCCCACGCTAAACCTTAACCAACGCTGAATCATGATTGCTCCCAATAGGATAAGCTGACGCCCCAGACCGTAGGAGTATACGCCAGCGGGCCGGTGGGAGCATCACCGGTTTAGTGAAGTCGCACCACCCGCAGGGTCCCGTCTTTGTACTGTAATCCGAGAAACCGCGTGTTGCGGGAGAACTTGACCAGCGCTAAGCTCGCGGTTCCGCTGAAGTTTTCTTCCAGGGTCAACTCACCGGTCGTAATGTTCCAGCTTCGGAGCGTGCCCCGTTCATCCACGGTCAGCAAGGAGCGACCAGATGGGGAAAACGCCATCGCTTGAATGCCACTGGGATGCATCAACACCGGCCCGACCGCCTCGTTCTTGCGCCAATCCCAGAGATGAGCTTCGCGGTCGGTCAAGCCGATGGCGAGCAGATGTTCATCGGCTGATAGCGCTAGTTGCGCCGGCACATCGCGGAACGTCGCACAGCGGACCGGCGGCTCGTCGCCGCTGAGCGAGCGGGTCATCAGATCAAGATCATCGTTCCAGAACACGCGGCCTTGGCGAGTGGCGATGGCGATGCTCAAGGCGTTCTGTGATCGCAACATCGTCGCCTGTCCGCTGCCATCGGCGGCGCGAAACCATACCTGTCGCTGGACTCGATCCGCCCCCATCAACCACCGGCCATCTGCCGTCAGCCCGAAGCTGGAGTAGCCTTGCTCGCCGAAGACACGCAACACCGCACCGCTCCGCGTGACGATTCGAGTCGGATGGTTCTCAGGGGCAATAGCGAGGCGATCCGCGGGAAGCGTGATCATGTTCGCCGTCCCGCAGATGTATTCTCCTAGGGGCGTCCACGAACCGTCGGCAGTGTGATAGCGAAACAGCCTCTGCTTGCCACCGATGACGAGCGTCGGTGCGGTTTCGTCGGCATGCAGGTCGCAAAAATCGAATGCCTGGACCGTGACCTCGTCCTCAGCGTCAACGGTCCACTGCGAGGGCAGCGGTACCGGCCAAGCGCGCAGTAGGCCCGACACGCCTAGGGTCAAGACCGTACCATCGACCGGGGAGATGCCGGCAAAGTAGAGCCGTTCGCCGTCGTTGATCCAGGCGTCCTGCAGCGTCAACCGGCCTGCGGCATCGACATGATAAATATGGACGCCTCCGCCTCGCAGTGAGACAACGTAGCGGTCACGGGGCGCGTCGTAGACGATGCTGGTCGCTGTGTCGGACAGCGGATAAGTGCTGGGCGCCTCGAAGTTTTCCAGATCGATGGTCGAGAGGACTTTGCCGCAACTGATCAGCAGATGATTCCGCACGTGGTCAACCGCCATCCACTGGGCCGCTTGCTCGGCAACGATCGGATGTTGCGTGATGAGTTGTCCATTTTGGCCATCAACCAGGGTGATCTGCATGCTGTCGGTGATCGCGATCCGCCCGCCCGTGAGACTGGCCAGCGTGCAGCCATCGGTCCTCGGTGCCGACCAATTCTCCACCAGCTCGCCGGTGGCCAAATCGATCGCCCCGAGCAGGCCGTTGTCGGACAGACAAAACAGTCGGTCGAGCGTGCCGTCCACGATCAAGTCATGAGCTTCGCGCTCCTCGAACAACCGCCGTCGGTAAACTTCTCGGCCGCTCTGCAAATCGTAGGCGACCAACGTGCCGTCATCGCCAGAGCACCAAAGGTGGTCACGCTGCTGGTCAATCACGATGCCGTTGACTTCGCCCTGCCTGGTGGCCCACTGCTGAACCACATGATGCGAGCATGGATCGAGCAGCGTGACGCGGCTGTCAGCTCCACCGACAGCAATCCGATCGCCGACCGCCGCGAGTGCATACAGCGGGCCTCCGCTCCGCCACAGCACCTCGGGCGCGCGCTGCGTCTTCAGTCGAAGGTAATGCCACTCGATGTCACGATGCTTTGCTAGCGGTTGATCATCGGCGTAGGGAGCCAAACGCATTCTCGCATCGCGCAGCCCCATGTTGGCAATCGCCTTGAATGCATCCTGCATGTGGTTGGCGTACGTCAACTGCTCGTTGTGAAACAGCGTTTCGCGGCTTACCAGCAGCGCACTGGCGAGTTGATCGTTGATATTCAGCAATTGGCGATTCAGACGCTCGAGCTCATGATTGGTCGCCGACAGGAAGAACAAAAATGCGATCAGCGCGAGCGCCGGAGCCGCGATCATGGCAACACGTGCGGGATGACGTTGCACCCAACGGACCGCACGCTCAGTCACTCCTGGGTGCCGCGCCCGAACCGGCTCGCCGCGCAAGAAACGCTCAAGATCGGCAGCCAATTCGGCGGCTGTGGCATAGCGACCGCTCGGGCGGTGCCCCATGCACCGCAAGCAAATCGCTTCGAGATCACGCGGTATTTCGCTGCGATGCTGACGTGGCATTGCGAACGAGCCATCGCTGATCTTCTGCAGGAGTTCCCCGATCGTCTCACCTTCAAACGGTTTCTTACCGACGAGTAATTCGTACAGCACGACACCGAGCGAGTAAACGTCGCTGGCAATACTGTGAGCGCCGACGCCACGACAGATCACCTCTGGCGGCGTGTAGCAATAGGTCCCCACAAAGTTGGCGTGCGTCTCAGTGACCGTTTCGTCTTTCACGATCCTGGCGACCCCAAAGTCGGCTAACATCGGAATGAACGGCAACTGAGTGTCGTGGTGCCGATGGTCCAACAGAATGTTCGACGGCTTGATGTCGCGATGCAACACCGATTGGTCATGAGCGTGCTGGACCGCTTGAGCCATCCGCCATACCAGTGCCGCGGCAATGCGTGGAGCACAACCTTCGGAATGCCACTTCAACCACGCAGCGAGCGTTTCTCCCTCGATCAGCTCACTGACCAGGATGGTGTCCTGATCGTCCAGGATGAACTCGTGCAGCGCCACGATATGGGGGTGGCGCAGCCGCGCGGTCGCTTCGGCTTCGCGTTGCAGCGACCGCCGTCCGCTGGATCCGTCCACGAGCGACCGGTGCGGTACCTTGATCGCGACAAAGCGTTTGAGCTTCCGATCGTAAGCGCGGTAGACAACGCCAAAGCCACCGCGGCCAAGTAACTGGTGTTGCTCAAACCGACTAAAGAAGGTATGCCCCAACCCCTCCAAGTCATCATCGGGCAACCCGGTATCTCCCTGATCGCAGCTACCCTCACTCATCACCGTTTCATGAGGCCGTCCCTCTCGATCGAGCGACGGCAGTTCGAAATCAGACATCTGCGAAATGATAGGAAGTTTGCCAGCAGGGATGAGGGCGTTCGCGGATCAGGCAAACGGACGTGAACTGGCGGAGGGCCAAAAAGGACAGGAGGGGAGCCGCAGTAGGGCTGTAGCAGTCTACCCAATTGCAACAGCGCGAACAGGAGCATTCTTGGGGGGCTGGTAACGATTCCACCGATTGAAGCGCCTCTTCGGCGAAGCTCTCCGTAAGGGATAGCCAACCGTATTCGATATTGCAAGCGATCGCGATTTTGGATGACTATCCGGGGCAGCCGCCAGCTCCCCTCGTACTGCTTGCTGATGCGTTCTCGATCGGCCCCCCAGCGGGTATGAGGAAAAGTGGCAAAACACTTTCGTTCCGGTCGCCCTGTCCAGGACTCAGAATCATGGTTTCGCAAGACTCGCTCGAGCCATTAAGTGGCTCGGCTAAAGTGCTCTACTCCATCTATTTAGAAATCGCCAAGCGCGATCATCGGCTTCGCGTCCAGGCCCTGTACGGCAAGCAGAACCCACCGCCCGGGCACACGCCGTTGCGTCCGCTGCCGCTGGAACATTTTGTTCAGCGACTCCAAGCCGCCCAGGCAGTGCCTGGTGGAGAAGACGCGTTCCGCCGACAATTAGCTCGCTGGGCGAAAGTTTACAGTGTCGACTGCATCAGCGTGGTTTCGCGCCGCCTGGCCGCCTGATTTCGCGTCGCCCCCTCGTCACCTGCACTTCACCCTCGCACCCGGCGGGACCGGCAATGCCCATCGAAGACGAACTGAAGCGTCTACGCGACGAGATTCGACGCCATGACCAGCTCTACTACGTCGACGCCGCTGCGGAAATCAGCGACCTGGAGTACGACCGCCTGCTGCAGCAGTTGCAGCAGTTGGAGGCTCAGCACCCGGCGCTGGTCACGCCCGATAGCCCGACGCAGCGGCTCGGTGATGCCCCGGTCGCCCACCTGCGGCAAGTCGCCCACCGCGTGCCGATGCTGTCGATCGACAACACTTATAGCCGCGAAGAACTCGCGGCATACTTCCAGCGGACCGAAAAATTGCTCGGTACCCAGCCGATCCAGTGGGTGATGGAATATAAGATCGATGGAGTCGCGGCATCGATTGTTTATGAGCATGGCTCGCTGAGCTTGGCGGTTACACGCGGCAATGGCGAAGTCGGTGACGACATCACGCATAACATTCGTACGATCCGCGACTTGCCGCTGACACTCGTCGGCGACGACCTACCGGCAACGCTCGAGGTCCGCGGCGAAGTCTATATGACCGACGCTGACCTGGCCGATTTAAATGTTCGTCAGGTCACAGCCGGGCTCGAACCTTTTAAAAATACACGCAATGTGACCGCCGGCACGATCCGCCTGCTCGATCCGGCGGTCGCCGCCAAACGCAAGCTGCGATTCTTCGCCCACGGTGTCGGCCAGACCGATGGACTGAGCGCCACGACACATATCGAGTTCTTGAACGAAATCAAACGCTTCGGCATTCCGGCGACACCCGATGTGCGGCTGCTTAACGGCAGCGAGGAAGCGCTTGCGGCGATCGCTGAACTCGAACAATCGCTGCCCGATCTGCCGTTTGAAATCGATGGCATCGTGTTCAAAGTCAACCGGCTCGACCAACGCCAAGAACTGGGCATTCGCAGCAAAAGCCCACGCTGGGTCGTGGCTTATAAGTTTGAACGTTACGAGGCAGTAACACGGCTGGAACGAATCGGAGTGCAGGTCGGCAAGACCGGCGCAATCACGCCGGTCGCCTACCTCCAGCCGGTCAACATCGCCGATACCACCGTCAGCCGCGCTTCCTTGCATAATGCCGACGAAATCGAGCGGCTCGACGTGCGCGAAGGCGACATGGTGGTGGTCGAGAAGGCCGGCAAAATCATTCCGAAAGTGATTCGTGTTGAGAAACATCTGCGCACTGAGGAACTGCCGGCTTATCAGTTTCCCGAGCACTGCCCGGTGTGCCAAGAACCGCTGACGCGCGACGAAGGCGGCGTCTATATTCGCTGCACCAATCCGACTTGCCCCGCCCAGCTCCGCCAGCGACTGGTCTACTATGCCTCACGCACGGGCATGGACATCGACGGGCTAGGCGACAAGATCGTCGACCAACTCGTGCAGCAAAACCTGGTAGCCAGCGTCGCGGACCTCTACCGACTGACCGCCGATCAATTGATGCAGCGGTTGCAATTGGTGAAGGAACGCAAGGCCAAGAAACTGATTGAGGGGATCGAGCAGAGCAAATCACGCGGACTGTCTCGCGTGCTGACGTCGATCGCGATCCGCCACGTCGGCCCGCGGGTCGCCAAACTGCTGACTCAGCACTATCCAACCATCGAATCGCTGCAGGCGGCCAGCGTCGCAGAACTGGCGGCAATCCACGAAGTCGGCGATGCGATCGCCCAGAGTGTCCATCACTTCCTACACAGCGACGCCGGCCAGCGGCTGATCGATGACCTGCGGGCAGTCGGTGTCGAACTGAGCGAGCCGCAAGCCGCAGCGCAGCAAGCAGTGGCCGACGCGGTTTTTGCTGGCAAGGTGTTCGTCGTGACGGGAACACTCACGCGTTACACCCGCTCGGAGATCAAAGACTTGATCGAGCGGCTCGGCGGCCGCGCATCCGAAAGCGTGTCGAAGAAGACCGACTTCGTGGTCGCCGGTGAAAACGCCGGTAGCAAACTCACCAAGGCACAGCAACTCGGTGTCCCAGTGCTGAGCGAAGACGAGTTCGCGGCCCTGCTGCCAGAGCCAAGTTAGCGTGTTACCACCGCCCAATCCCGCGGTCGGCGCCGATGATTTGCTGCGCGTCGTCGCTGATCCCGTAGGGAAGATTGGGCTGATTCAGCTCCAGGAAGACCGTGAACTTGTGATGCAGCGCATCGCTGTAAACCACCGGCGCACGCGTGATCCGCAGAAAATGCACCGGCTTTGCATTCCAGCGCCGCGTGTAAACCCCGGCATCGAGCGTTGGTTCGGCCTGCAACCCGTAGTGCTGCGTCATCGTCTCGACAACGCGGCTGACGTCGCCCGTGAATCCGTGCAGCATCACCCGTTGCAGCTTGCCGGAATAGTCGAAGTAGTAGGTGAGCGTGCCGGCTAAATCGCTCGGGCCGATCCCAGTCACCACGGGCACCCGGAGGCCTTCCAGTTCCGTCGCCGCCAGGACCGTTGTCACCCGCGAGAACCGCGACGTCACCCAGTCCGGTGTGATATCAAACCGCAGCACTTCGCGCAGGTCGTGTATCGGACCGCCGACGAGCGAATCCGGCGGGGCCGGTGGCGGCAATGCCGAGGTGGACAGTGGTAAGCCTGCCCCGCTGATCTCTTCGCTGCTCCCGGTGGCGGTCCGCGATGACACGGTCGCTCCGATCGAACGTTCGGCCGGCGTTGCTTGCCCGCTGACGACCAGCGGCGTGGAACTGTAGCGATAGCGATCGATGCTCTTCTCCCAAATTCGCTCGAGTTCTCGCTGCGACGGCACACTGTCGCCTTCGCTGCTGATGACGCTATTGCTGTTGTCACTGCTGGGGGCCGGGTCCGGGGGCGGCGTTGCTGGGGTTTCCAGCGACGCCGGGCGCGTGGTCACGGTCTGCACGGCCGAGCGCCCGATGTCCGTTTCCGTCGCGGCATACGGAACACCGACTGCGGCGGCGAGCAAAGCGAGGGTGTGAGAAGTTCGCATCATGAGGAGACGTCCGCTGGGGGGCAAAACGGACCTGGCAGAGCAGGAGAGCCGCGGCCGCCCAAACCGGCCGCCATCAGGCTCCATCGTCATCGCTGAGCTAAAACTTGGCCCAGCCTTCGCGCTGCCACACAACCGCCAACAACCGCAAAACCCGGCTGTGTCAGCGATTTTCTCAGAGCGTCACCGCGATGACCGTGGCAGTGCTTGAACCGCTAAGCAACACAGGATGTGATCTTCGAGAGAATTCTATCAGCCGGCACGCGTTAGCGTCCGGTTCCCACGAACTTACACCGGCCTCGGCAATTTCTCCGGCTAACGACGCCTGAATTCGCTAAGATTACACCCGACCGTCTCCGTTTCTCCGTGTTGCGATACCGACTTATGCTGCCCCCTGCCAACTTCAAGCTGCATCAGCCCTTTCCTCCCTCCGGCGATCAACCCGAAGCGATCGCTGCACTGGTCGCAGGATTCCGCTCCGGCGAACCGGCACAGGTGCTGCTCGGGGCGACCGGTACGGGCAAGACGTTCACGATGGCCAACGTGATCGCCCAGCTCCGCCGCCCGGCGCTGGTTCTGAGCCACAACAAGACGCTCGCCGCTCAACTCTACGGCGAGTTCAAGGAGTTCTTTCCTGAGAACGCCGTCCACTATTTCGTCAGCTACTACGATTACTACCAACCCGAAGCCTACCTGCCGGCACGCGATGTCTACATTGAAAAAGACTCGTCGATCAATGAGGAAATCGATCGCCTGCGATTGGCCACGACCAGTTCGCTGGTCAGCCGCCGCGATGTGGTGATCGTCGCATCGGTCAGCAGCATTTACGGTCTCGGTTCGCCGGACGACTATAAGAAGCTGATCGTCGGCTTACACAAAGGCGACAACATGCGCCGCGACCATTTGCTGCTCAAGCTGGTCGACGTGCTCTATGAGCGCAATGACATCACCTTTGAACGCGGCAAATTTCGAGTCCGCGGCGATTCGATTGAACTCTGGCCAACGTATGAGGAATACGCCTACCGGATCGAAATGTGGGGTGACGAGATCGAGCAAATCTCGATCATCAGTCCGCTCAGCGGCGAAATCATCCAAAGTCTCGATTACGTTTATATCTATCCGGCCAGGCACTTTGTGATGCCGGAAAATCGCATCCAACAGGCAATTCGCACGATCCGCACTGAATTGGAGGAACAACTCGCGTTGTTCCAGTCGCAGGGCAAGCTGCTGGAAGCACAACGGCTCAGCGCCCGTACCCGGTTTGACCTGGAGATGTTACAAGAAGTCGGCCATTGTCCGGGAATTGAAAACTACAGCCGGCCACTTTCGGGCAAGGCGCCGGGCGCGACGCCCGACACGCTGTATGATTTTTTCCCCGACGACTTTATCACCTTCATCGACGAGTCGCACGTCACGGTTTCGCAAATCCGCGCGATGTATGCCGGCGACCGCAGCCGCAAGCTGACCTTGGTCGACCACGGTTTTCGATTGCCCAGCGCGCTGGACAACCGGCCACTGCGGTTTGACGAATGGGAGCAGAAGAACAATCAGATTTGCTACGTCTCCGCCACTCCGGCGGAGTTCGAACTGAGTAAGACCGGCGGCGAGGTGGTCGAGCAAATCATTCGGCCGACCGGCCTGCTCGATCCGGTCGTCGAAGTCGTCTCGGCCCGTGGGCAAGTGAACCATTTGCTCGAACAGATCAAAGAGCGGGCCGAGATCGGCGAGCGGGTATTGGTCACCGCATTGACCAAGCGGTTGGCCGAAGATCTGGCCACCTTCATGCAGGAGCGCAACGTCCGCTGTCGTTGGCTGCACAGCGAACTCAACGCGTTTGAACGCGTCGATTTGCTACAAGAATTGCGATCCGGCCGATTCGACTGCTTGATCGGCGTCAACCTCCTCCGCGAAGGGCTCGACCTGCCGGAGGTTTCACTGGTCGCGATTCTCGATGCCGACAAAGAAGGTTTCCTGCGCAGCGAAACCAGCTTGATTCAGACGATCGGCCGCGCGGCTCGCAATGTGAATGCCAAGGTGATCCTCTACGCCGACCGCGTGACCGACTCGATGAAGGCGGCGATCGACGAAACGCGCCGGCGGCGAGAGATCCAGCGCGCTTACAATGAAAAGCACGGGATCACGCCGGCGTCAATCGTCAAGTCGATGCGCAGCGGCATCGAGGCGGACGCCAGCAAGCACAAACGCGCCGAGGCCGCTGCCAAGTCTTCCGGCAGCGGCGGCGAGCGGATCACCTTGGAATATGTCGACGCGCTGGAGCAAGAGATGCTCACCGCGGCAGAAAATCTCGAGTTTGAACGCGCTGCGGCGATCCGCGACCGCGTGCTGCAATTGCGGCCGCACATCGGCAAGCCGCTAAGCGAGATCGAAATCGACGAGCAGGCCTCCGGCGGCGGAGGCAGCGGCCGCGGCCGCCGCGGCAAAAAGAAACCCGCCGGAACCCGAGGCAAAATCCCCCGGCCCAAACAGGTTTAGCCTTAGAGCGCGTTGAGGGAATGCAAATCAGGAAGTCTTACAAACCAGAGTTGGTTGAGCGGAAGCCAGCGGCACCCCTATTTTTTGTTCCAGCAACCGCTCATAGACTTCCACCACTCGCTGCGTCCGGCGATCAATACCGAATTGCTCCAATACTTTCCTACGCCCGGCGCGCCCCATCCGCTGGCGGCGGTCGGGATCATCCAGTAGTTCCGAAATTGCCCGACCAAACCCTCCCGGCTGATCCAGTCGCACCAGAATTCCATCGATTCCATCCAACACGCAGTGCTGGTTTCCAGGAATGTCAGATGCGATGACGGGTAGGCCGCACGCCTGAGCCTCCAGCAATACCAATGGCATCCCCTCCCACCGCGAAGGCAGTACCAGCAAATCGGCTAGTGGCAGGACCTGCGCCACATCATCCCGCCACCCTAACAGGCGGAAGCTCGATTCAATTCCCAATTCAGCAATTCGTCGTTCGGTATCGGCTCGCATGCCCCCATCGCCGATCATGACAAACACTGCTTTTGAGCCGCGGCCAATCGCTTCGGATGCAGCTTGGACAAATGCTAAGGGATTTTTCTGAATCCACATCCGGCCAATCATCATCACCACAGAATGACCGCTGCCGATATTCAGCCGTTGCAACTTTAAATGGTCCCTAAGAGTTTCATCCTCACAAGGTGCAAAGGTCACTGGATCTACACCATTAGCGATTTGCTCCACCCGCTGAGGCGCGATGCCAAGCGTATCCACGGCTGTTCTGACATCGCTCTGATTCAGACAGATCAGCGCATCGGTGAAACTTCCGCAAAGGCGTTCGGCTCGACGGAACAACCAGCGAGCGACGTAGTTGCCAGTGGCTCGAAAGGCGAAACCATGGACGGTATGAGCAATGACCGGCACGTTTGCTTGATGTGCAGCCAATCTACCTAAAATGCCCGTTTTCGATGAATGCGTATGAACGATGTCGAACTTCTCCCGTTTCATCCACTCCGTGATCTCCCGCAGCGCCATGACATCGCTTCTAGGAGATATCGGCCGTTTTAGCGATGGGAAGAAGTGACATTGCACCCCCAGTCGTTCCGCCTCGTCGGCCAACGGTCCCGGTTCGCTGCATGCTAAGTGGATTTCGTACCGCACTGGATCGAGCCTGCGGAACTCTTCCAAGCTCACTCGCTGGACGCCGCTGAGAATCGGCAAAAGCTGCAGGTGGCAGAGCTTGATTCGCGGTAACGCCGGTTGGTCGCTAGATGCCTTCGCTGCCATATTATTTCTGGTCGCTGCGCACGTCGGCGAGTCGCCGACAACTGCCGGCTGAGATTCTCGAAATGCAAGGACCGACCTAAAATCGCGGACGATGTCTTTGTTCATAACGCTGCTCTTTGCCGATTGCACCCCGTTAAACACTCGTCGCCTTCCTCTCGCTGAACAGGCACCGGAGGTATGAGGCCCCTCTGAGTTGGAGCATCAGCAATGCCCGCCTCTACTCGAATGATGCGATACAGATCCTACATGAGTTGTCGCTCAAACCTAGCATGTAAAAACGCGATGTCGGCTGAATGTACCTGTTGCAGATGTTTTCGCACCGCATCGGGCATCGGTTCTTCCCCTACCGGTCTACCATACAAAGCTCGCCGTAGCCCCAGTCGCTTTGCCGCCTCCACCGGCCCGTGCAGTCCATGAGAACGTAGCCCGCTCGACATTATCGCCGCAACTTTCGCAGCCAGTGGCCAGGCGGGCCGCGTCGCCTCACCAAACCGCTCACTACTCTCAACAGGCAACATGATTGTGTCCACACGCAAAGACTTACAAACTGCGTCAATCACTTCCTGAGGTGAAGCTTCCACCAATGGCTGCAGTACGTAATGACAGTTCTCTACGCCAAACTCTGCCTCCCACCGCGGGCAGTGTCTTGAGTACATGCCTGACGTCTCAATTCGAGGCATCTGCTTCACAGCCTTGAAATAGTCGCTCGGCACTCGTCCTTCGGTTCGGTGATGACGAAACAGGGAATAAGTGCGCTCAACTGGATCACGTACTCCCATGATGATCTGCAGGCCATCGAACTGCCGGAGACGCTCAATTGCCTCAGGGGAATCAAAGTACGTTGGTGCAATTTCGCCGCAGCGTCGATCGGTGCCAACGGATCCGAAGTGCCGCCAGTACCAGTCAAGGCCCTTGCGATAATGCACGTCGAAAAACATCGTTTCCTTTACTTGCAGAGGAAACGCTAACTGTGGATGAGCACGTAGATACTTATGCAACCAAGACGTCGCAGTTCGCTGAGGCCCCACACAAGCAAATTCAAGGCGATGATCCATCTGCTCTGCCGATCACACAGACTTAAAATATCATTAATTTTAGGGGGCATGCACGGCAATCACGAACTCACCAACATCGAACGCGCCTCGCGGACCGCCGCTGGGCGTCGATTCGCCGGCCGCTCGCGTGGATCGGGGCGAGCAGCAAGCGCTGCACAAAACAGGACAGGCAGTGCTTTATTACGATGCCGGATCGCAGTGCCGACGTTGCTAACACCTGTAGAGTACATCAGTGTCGTGAGGGCGACACCGAGAAAAAGTGTCAACGGAACAACTGTTAGTCGCTTTCGCGCCCGATAAACCAACCAGAAGGCATAAACGTTTGCAGCACCTAAGCAGGCTCCCAATAGGTCGGCGACGCCACGCCCACTCCAGGGAAACGGTGCAAACATAAAGTAGGTGTATCGAAGTGCTGCGATGTCAGGGCGGTAGATGTTACGTGACAAAAACAACGGATAGTCTGAGTTGCTCGAAACTCGACGCCGAGACTCCCGCTGGGCCCGTGCATCAGCGATTTCCGGGATATCACTCAGTTCGCCGATTTTGGATAACCGTGGTCCAAATCCAAGAATCAATCCGAGCAGCAGGGTTGATACGGCTAACACCTTCACCGGTGAGGCGGCGGCTGTCGCAATGCGGCGACGGCTAATGATGTTCGCGCCCGCATAGCTGATCGGGAAAATCAGCAGGCAAAGAATCATCGCGCCATGAAAAATACTGGCTAAAAAAATCATCAGAGCACCGAGCGCGAAATGCTGTACCTTACCATTCTTGATTGACAAAACTAACTGGCGAAATGCAGCAATTACAAAGGCTGCAATGAATGCTTCCCGAATGAAAACAGCCGACAGAACAACGGAGACCGGAAACAGGCAGACGAACCAGCTCGCGGCAATGGCGCGGCTCGAGGACATGAACTCGCTGGCAAGACGGTGTGTCTGCAAAATGCTAAAGGTACCGACCAGAACGTTGATAAATACCAAGAAAAGGTATTCCGTGCCAGCAAAACGGGCAGCCCACGACTTCACCCATGGATAGATCGCTGCGCTGCTAATCGCAGGCGCATTGACTATTGCCGTGTACATCGACGTATTGGCATATTCGAGCAGTTGTCTGTAGAACCGAACGGAATCCGCGCCGCTCCATGGTAGGATGTAACGTTGATCATCATAGACCGCAACTGCTGCTCTCAGCGCAAAGCCAACCAAGATAATTACGGGAAGACCGCGGCGCCGTAGCGACATCAGAAAGACGATACAAAAGGCTGCGACGACTAATGCAATTTGAAGCAAATTCATGAATGGGACGTGGACGAGCGGTCACGGTGGAAGGCCGACACATGGAGGCAGCCCTAGCAACTTACACGTTGGCACGAGCCGATTTTGCCGCTACGTAGCGACTGGCGGTTTGAGAAGATAGGATGCGGATCCCCGGCAGCGATGCAAACCAGAAAAACCACGCCATGAGGGGGTCCAGACGAATAAAGCTCCGGCTCAGCGCCTGTGAAATATCACACCCGACGGAATGGCTGGCAACCCAGGATGCAAGCGCGCCGCGGCGCAAGATACGCCGCAGGTCGCTGCGCAGGTGCGAAGGGATCTCAACGGACTGGGAGTAAAAATGAATGTAGTAAGGGATTTCGCCCGCTCGCCGGCCAAGTCCAAGGGCATCCAGACACTGCACCGCTGTGATGCCCGGATGATAGCAGGTTTGCCCGTTTGCTGCTAATTGCAACCAGACATAGACATCCTGGCTGCGAATGCCCGCGAGCGGAAATCCCTCGATGGCCTTTATCGCTGATCGCGTCACGGCAACCGCCGAGGTGTGAACAAATCCGGGGCGGTGGGCATAATGCGCATAAAACTCCAGCGGGCTCAAGTCATCGAACGGCTGCTGCTCAGTTGGCAGTGGACTTCCGCTGTAGCGTTTTACATTGCCCGAGACGTAAAGGACACAATTAGGGTGTGCCGCGATCATAGCTTTTATCGTCGCACAATGATTTTCCAGCCAAATGTCATCGGCGTCCAGCAAGCAGACGTGCTGATGCGATGCGTGCTCGATCCCACAATTACGCGCAGACGAAACCCCCCCGTTATCCTTCCGTAACAATCGCCATCGAGGATTTCTAGCCAGGTAGCTGGAGACGATCTCCGGCCCCGAATCCGTCGAACCATCATCGACCACAATCACTTCATCGGGTGGATCTGTTTGAAGCGCAACGCTATCCAGAGCCCGAGCAATTGTTGACGCTTTGTTAAATAACGGAATCACGACCGATAGCATCGGCTGAGCCTTCGTCGATTGGGTGCTTGGTGCGAGCGCTATAAGGTAGCTACAGAAGACAGTCGCTTCCAGATGCACCGGGCAAAGAAGCGGCCAAGGTGTGCGACGAGGAAAGCCGTTCGATAGGGTTGTGCAAAGACATTCGTGGCATAGGCGCGGGCGACGGGGAAACTGCCTTTCAAGTAGGGGTTCTGAAAATAGACAGCCAGTTCGTACCGCAAGCTTATACCGGCATGGTTCGACGGTGGGTCACTGCCGGTGATAACATAAACGTCGCGCACCATCACCAGGTCCACCCCCTGTTTCTTCGCTCGCGCCGTCCATTCGTAGTCCGATGAATGGTGCGGCAAGGCACAATCGTTAAGGTAACCGATGCGGTCAAGCAGGCTAGCTGGGAATAGTAACCCGCGTGTGGGTAGCACGTCACAAACGACGGGACTTCTATCAATTTCTTGGTAGGGGCGACCACGCTCGCAGAAGTCGTATCGAAAAGCAGCTGACTTTAACTGCACGCCGGCATACCAAACGCACAAGCTGTGATCAACGGCAGTGCTCGCAACCATCACGTCGCGGTCCGAGGCAAACTGGAGCAAGCGAGCGAGCCACTGATCGCATCCAATCACGACATCATCGTTCAAGATCATCAGGAACTGAGGATTCCCCTTTCGCGCGTGCAGCAATCCTTCATTGGTTGCCGCGGCGAACCATAGACTGCTGTCTCGCTTCAGGATCTCGACCTCGAACGGCCAGTTGCCATCCATTGCCAGCGAACTGCGACCGTGGTCGACGATCACCACGCGATCGGGGAGAGCTGACTGGCTGGAGAGCTGCCCCAGCAGCGCCGGCAGGAATTCGAACCGGTCGAAGACAGGAATGACGATCGCAAGGTTCATGAGAGATTATATGCTTGCGCCCTGGGAACCTGCTGCCCCGGTCGTTCTTCGCCGGCTCTAAAGAACGTGGCATTGACTTGCAATGTCCGGCCGTTGCGGCGGTCGGTAAAGCCGTTCTGTAATGACCAGAGTGTGAAGCCTTCAGATGCGAGCCGTTGAATTAGACTTAACCAAAGCTGTTGCCCCTCGTACAGTGGCACGAGCGACAACTCACACAGCACCCCCGTCGCTTGCGCGAGTGTCTCCGGAGCACCGTCTAGAACTTGCCACTCAAATCCCTGTGTATCGATCTTGATCAGAAATTTATCCACGTTCTGGCGATACTCCGCTGCAATCGAATCAAGCTTAACAATCGGCACCTGGACCTTGCCGACGTAAGCCGAGTCAGTCGAAGCGAAGGCGTGGCTGTCGAGCATCGGCAACGCAGAAGAAGAAACCGAATTGCCCGCGATGTTGAACTCGATTTCACCGTCAAAATCACCGATCGCTGTGCGACCGGCCACGTCCCACTGCGCCGAATCTGCGGCTGCCATGGCTAAATCGCGATGAGCATCCACCAGCGGTTCGAAACTGGCGATTCGACCGCGATAACCGAACGATAACAATTCCGAAGCAAACTGCCCCCGATTGGCGCCGATGTCAAAGATGAACTCAATTCCGAAATGCTCAAGGCCCTTCAATAGCTGAAGTGCGGGACTCGTGGCGGGTGACAGACGGCCAACATGGAACCCCAATCTCCGCATACTGGATTTAATCAAACGCTTGGTGGATTGAGCCATATTTTTCACTTCGAGATGGTCGCGTCAAAGGCGGTTGCGGTGCTACGAATGGAGGGCAAGTGGCGGGTTGCCCGCTGGTCCGATCTCTTGCATCGCCCGCTGGTAGCAGCCGAGCGTTTCCCGGGCACAGCGGGCCCAGGAAAATTTTGCGGCCTGAGCCTTACCCCGCTCACGCAGACTGTCGGCGGTGTGACTGCTGTACACCAGCTCATCGATCTGGCTGGCAATCGAATCGGGCGATTCGGGATCGATCATCAAAGCTGCGTCCCCAACAACCTCTGGGATCGATCCGGATTTGGATGCGATCACTGGACAGTTGCACGTCATCGCCTCCAGTGGCGGGATGCCAAAACCTTCAAACAAAGATGGGTAGACCAAACCCAAGGCGTCTGCATACAACTGCCCCAGTTCGTTGTCCGTGGGCTGTACGTGGCGAACCATCTCGGCAGCGAGTCCCAATGCACACCAGGCCTCCCGCTCCTGAGGCGTGATTGCCTGTCCTCCCGCACAGACCACAGTGACTCCGTCACGGCACGCCCGCGACCTTACGTAACCGCGGGCAAAGGTATCGAAATTCTTGTACCAGCCCCGGGCGCCAACCCACAACAGATAGTTGCCGCCGACCGCCGCGGTATCTGCTGGAGGCATTAGCTGGCTGGCGAGGTAAATCACGTCAACCTTATCGGGATCGGCGCCAAGGAAATAAACCATGTCCTCCTTGGTCGCCTCTGAAATTGCGATACAGCGATCCGATTGCTCGAGGCACTTCGCCTTTCTTGCGCGGAACTGTGGATTTGACGCGAACCGCTCATGGATCATGTCATAGAAGGTACAAACTTTAACCCGGCCTCGGCTACAAAACTGTTCGTGCCCGTAGTACGAGAGATGAACGACGTCCGCTTTCGCGCCAACCGCCAGTTTGCGATTGAGCATCTGTGCAAAACCACAGATCCGCTTGGCACTCTTAGTCGGGCGGGACAAGAAGATGCCGCAATGATTGACGCTCCTGCGAGAGTTCCACAGGTACTCATTGATGTGTAGCCCGGCGTCGACACGTGCATTCACCTCACCTGTTTGGTTGAGTTCTCGAGCCAGTTCAACGCAGTACCGACTGACACCGCCGAAGCGTTGCCGCGTGAAGATTTCACCCGTGATGCGGGTGGTAATGGCAGGCCGACGCATCGCGGAACGAATCATGGGTGGCTCATCTCAAAACGCAGTGTGGACGATGAAGTGATGTTAGGGGCTGCCCGGCACAGCGTGGCGAGGGAACACCAAAACGATCAAGGCGGTCAAAACGGTTCGGTGCAGTGGGTGCGAGTGTTCCATACTGGAAGTCCACGGATCGCCGTTGCCCGGTCTTTGCCAGAGACATATGTCAACATGCCCTCCTTGTCACGCCCTTCGCGGAACTTGGATTCCACATACGCTTCGCTCAGCCCTATCCCCGCGATCAGGTCCGTACGGCAATCGTTTCGGATGAAATAGGCATTGTTCCCAGCCGAATTGCAACCGATCAAAGTGTAACCCTTAGTCGTTGCCAAATCATGAAGCGCGGGCAAAGAAACTCCGTAGTAAAGATTGCTGTGGTGAACTCTAGTGCGTTGAAAATCCGCCTGATACGGCACGGTAATGGGGCGGTCGCATCCGAAAATACTGTTGTATTCGATGATGGCAATGGCCGGGGAGACGCTTTCAATTGCCTTCCACAGCCAGTAGTCATTCCCATCGACGTCGATGTGCAGCAAGCCAATTTCGCGTCCAAACGGGTGATCGCTGACAAGCTGATTAACGTTGTCTACGGTGACGAACGCGGCTTTAGCATAAAGTTCGTGTCGCCACATTTGATGGCTGGCCCGGATCCGCTCAACATTCGCCGAGCTGCCATCAAGCACCAAACCCGACCAGTTGTTGTTCATCAACAAAAAGCGAGTATTAGATTCGAAGTAGTCCGCCACCCCGAATTCAATAAAAGTTTTGTGTTGGACCGGAATTGCATGAATGAGCCACTGGATGATTCCATCATCGCCGAACTGTGAAAAAACCTTGAATTCATAGTCGGATATCGACTTCAGGGTCCGTGCCTCGCGGTTGGATCGGCACAATAGTTTGCCGAGCAGCATCATCTGGGAATCATAACGCACTTGCGACCGCGTTCGCTGACTGTCCAGAATTGATCGAATTTTTGAATTAAATTTAAATAGCATTTGCAGAAGAAGGATAGGCCTAAGTGACCGATTGATCGTCCGTTGGCAGTTCGATAGATTTTAATAGCGCAGAAATGAATGCTTGGCATTGCAAGACTATGGGCGTGTGCTTACCGAGCGCACCAGTATCATTCCGGAGGGTGAACGCGGGACCTCTTCACTCCAGCCGACTCAGTGCTTCGCCTTGCAGACCACTCCTTCTGAACTGCTTGTCATCGATTCCGCCCTTAAAGCGACGTGTGACAACTTCCTGCAGCCATCACGGGCAGTTGATCTCCAGCACGTGCTACAGTGCTCGTCCCGTTTAAATATGAATACAGAAACATCGACGCTGCATAAATGTCGGTAACTGAGGCATCGCAGGTGACCGAAGAGGGTGCATGATATATAGCTATCTTGCTGCTCGTCTTTCCCATGCGTCGCAGGACTCTTTCCGCGAGATATGCAGTCGTCTTGGTCATAACTTTATTTTTTAAAGCGGTTAAACCGAGGCGGGAAAGCTCTTTGACCTTTTTATCGGCACCGACAATGCTGCGAACTTCCATCACCGCTCTGTAAAGATGAGCCGCTACGTTGATATCGTCTAACATGTCAGAGCGATTGTAGGTTTCGACAACCTCGTAGATCGCGTCCAACAGCGCGAACTGGACCGTCTGCGACATAAAGCGTGGGCGAAAGTCAGCCTGCATCTCCGTCATGTACGCCTGCCCCACTTTCGTTCCCAATCGGACGGCGTTCCCGGTAGATTGAGAGCTCTGCCCGGACAGTGTGAGGTATTCGCTCGTTGATAGGTAGCTTGAGCAAGCCGCGGACAGTGCGACTGACGAATAAACGTCTGGCGCGGCTCGCCGAAAGAACACGCCATCGTGCGTCAACGAGCGGACGAGCGCGGTCGGTATAAAGTTGTGGTAAACCATGGGCCCGTCGAAGTACCGTGCTTTTGCTTGGCACAGCTTGCGGAACATTCCATCCCCATCAACAACCGTCGTTAGGCCGTCCGATGTATGAGAGAAATGAATCCGGTTCCGCCGAGTTTTATCGGAGAAATCCGGCCAAAAGTAATTGCACAGTGAATGATGGATTGGACAGAGGCCATGTTGCTTCAGCAGATCCAGGACTCGCTGAGCGCAGCCAGGCATGAGGCCATCGTCATCTCCAATAATTGTGAATGCATCGCCTGACACATTGGCAACCACAAAGTCCCAGTGCTTAGCCATCGGCACGTACGCCGGCGGACTGATGTACCTGATCCGGCTGTCGTCGAACTGTTCAACTACGGCTTGCGCCCCCCGTTCGGCGGAATTATCCGAGACCAGAATCTCGAGTTCATCGACGTCTTGTGAGACGCACGTCTTGAGACTCGCATGCAAATACTTCTCGCGACCTGCAATGGTCGGGATGGCAACGGTGAGCTTCATGGGACTTTTTAGGCGTGATTGGTAGGTCTGACAAAGTGACACGCCAGCAGGCGATCCTTCAATTGTCGGCGGAGGAGCGGCGCACCAATTGCCGCGGCAGCGAACGCCAATACGGAGGCCACCGCGATTCTCGCGATTTGACTCACCGGCAGTGTCGATGTGGGAAACACCCACTTGACAAGCATAGCTGCGCAAACTGCAGCGAGCAGCGGCTGCAGGATGTCCTGTGCATACCAGCGCCACTTTTCCGTGACGAGTATTTTGCGGTACATGAAATGAACGGCAATTAACAAATAGCCCAAGTTCAACCCAACCCAGACCCAGGCAGCTCCCTCAGCACCGTAACGTGGCGTGGCCCAGAGGATCGCGGGAACGATGACCAACACCGCGACGATGTTGATCTGGACTGCCAGGCTGGTCCAACCATAAGCCAACTGACTTGCGTACGGGATGCGCATCAGCCCGTGAAGCAAATTACCGAGAGCCAGCAGACTGACAAACCGAGCGGCGCGACTCGCTAGGTCAGGGTCCTGCGTCCACAATGTGAGCAGGGGTTGCGAGAAAATGATGAGGATGACCGCCGCACTGCCCATCACAACACTCACCATCTGCGCCCCGTGATGATAGGTATCGATGAACCGCCGCGAATCGTTCAGGGCATGCAATTCCGCCAGACGCGGAAACCACGCCTGTGTGATCGGTCCGACAAGGTTGTTAAGTGCTCCGGCGACGACAGCGGCTAAGGTGTAATAGCCGTACTCAGACAGTGTGAGCAGTTTCGACAACAAAACCTTATCAACCTGGATCAACAACAGCGAGAGGAGGGTGATGCTGACCATTCCGCCAGCGAACCGGGCAACACCCGCCAGCGCCCGAAGTGAAAATCGCCCGCGTCGCCCCCCGGTCGGCAGCGTCGCGTATGTCGCTGCGACGAAAGTTGCCAACGTCGCTAAAGAAATCACCCCTTGCCAGATGAAGAAGGCTTCGATTGTGGGTGAAACCCAGATTAAGATTGCGACAGCTCCAACACCTCGCAACGTCGCCATGATACTGGTCACGAAGTTGAGCAATACCTGCCGCTGAAGTCCGACGATGCAACTGCGGAAGATGCTCTCGACGAACCGTAGGCCCGTTACCGCGCCCATCAGGGTAAAGGCTTGAGCTACGGCGACATCGGAAAGCCGCTCAGCCCTCAACCAGTCGCTCGCCAGTCGCCCTGAAACTGCCCAAACGCTGGCGACCGTAAGGATCGCAATGACGATTGCAACCACCTCAATGCTTCGCAGCAGATCCCGGATCCCCTCGGCGCTATGGACACCGCCCACGAAGCGTGCCATTTCCCGGTTCAGCGTCGGCGTCATCCCCATATCGAGCAGGGTCATCCACGCCTGCAGCAGCGCGAATAATCCGATCAACCCATAGGCTTCCATCCCGAGATACTTGATGTACAGCGGGATGAATGCCAGGCTCATCAGAGCGGTCCAGCCTTGGCCGAGGAAATTGGCGATCAAGTTGCGCTTAAGCACCATCAATTCTCTGGTTCGAGTTCTTAACGGGCGGCGCGATAAAGCTGGCGTTGCTGTTGCAGGTGATCTCGCTGCATGAAGTTGACAACAGACCGGAGCAAAACCTCACGGCTCACAGCATTTGCGTCAACCGACACGGCGCAGGTACCCGTCGGCCGCAACGGTGATCAAAAGCTTGTCTTGGATGCTCCTGTCAATTTCGAAGTTAGGATGTTCTTCAAGATACTTCCAGACTGCCGTCTTAGGGTTGTGCCCGGGCCCCCAGGGCCTGTCAGGAAACATTGACTTCGGAAGATCCTCAACAACCGTGTCGAACACGACACAGTAACTCCCAATGCTCGTCAACGGTGCATAAGCTTCCAACTCCGCCAAAACATGATCGTGGGTATGGTTGCTGTCAAGGCAGACCAATACGTTTGCGTAGCCGGCGGAAAACTCTCGTACCTGTTCGATCACAACTGCATCGATGCTTGAGCCCTGCAGCATCTTAATTCGCGAGGCCATTGGATGGGCTTCGATCGCCACCCGATTGTGGGCTCGGATGTCAATGTCGACACCCAGCACCTTGCGCTGTGATTGCTTCGGGTCGATCGTCTTGCCAGTTTCGATCGCTTCGCAGATGTCCAACATCGCCAACAACGACGCGCTGTAGACCAAAGACCCTCCATGAGCGATTCCAGTCTCAATAATCAGGTCGGGTTTGAGCGACCAAATCAGCTCCTGCATCGCCACCATGTCTTGAGGGTACTGAATGATGGGGCGGCCGAGCCACTGGAAATTATACGAATACTTCGGGAGAATCGAGACCCGCATGAACTCCGCGGCAGCCTCACGCAACTGATCAACCGGTGAATTCGCCGCGAAGCGGTCAGCAATTCCTGATGTCGAATCATTCATGGTCGATCCCGATGTAGGTGTAAGCATGGTTGGACATTCGCTTGATTTCGTCGAGGTAATTGGAGTTCATGACGAAGATGATCGAGCCAGCCGGTAGTTGCCGCAATGCATCTTCTGGCGATCGCACACGTAGCCCGGTTGCCGGCAAGTATTTGCCCTGCTTGGCAGGATTGATGTCGATGACCGAGCGGATGGGTTCACCGACACGCTCCTTAAGCAAGGTGAAGATCACGCCCTTTGATGCTCCGCCCCAGACGGCCGACGGTTGGCCATCGAGACCAAGCGGTTCTTCCACGCGGGAGGCAAAATCAGTGGGAAACGCCACCTGGTCCGCCTGATCAATCCGCGGCTCCCTGAGCGTCGCTAGATCTCCGACGGCATACAGGTATTGTCCGCCGAAAATCCGACCGCTTTCCACGATGGTGCCAAACATACGGTCGAAGTCAGAGAGCCGGAAGTAATTGACATGTTCATAAAATACGTCGAACCAGGTCCGGTGTTTACAGATCCAGTCAAAACACGGGACTTCGATGTAGATTTTCCCCTTGCCACCATTTGCCACCTTGAGCTGGCTCAAAAATGCGACCGGGTCCTGAATGTGCTCCAGCACGTGACGGAGGATTAACCCATCCGCCTCGCTGGCTGAGCCGGGCTGGAAATAATGTCGTTTGACGCGAGCATTGGTGCCTTCGTAAGTTGGGTCGAAGCCGGTGATGTCGTACCCTTTGGACAGGAGCAATTCGAGAAAGTAGCCCTTGCCGCAGCCTACTTCGATCAATCGCTCTCGCCCCATGGTGCGGCTGATGGTGTCTGCAACCACTTCGAGGTGCTGCTGAAAAAGAGGACTCACCGCCTGCTCATTTTGGTAATGGCCGTCATACACCATCATTTCCTGCCGAAATGCGGCATTATAGATCAAGCCAGTGCGTGCATCCTCAACCAGCCGAATATCCCCTTTGGGGCAAGCCCTGGCTTCAACAGGACTGTCATAGACACGATTCTGAAAGATGGGCAATTGGTTTTGTTGGTATAAAAGCCTCATGCAAAATCCTTATGGTTGGACATGACGTTACTTTTAATACCGACAACTTGTGGGGGGTCAACCAAATTGTCGGGTCGCGCACCGAATTGAAGAAGATGGTGACCGCCATACTCATCTGCAATCTTCTCTGCAAGTTCTCGGACGGTGACGGCGTTACCCGAACAGATGTTGAGCGGCCCCTGCACCGTGCTCAAGGCTGCCTGCACGATCAGCCGGCCGGCTTCTTCAACGTCCAGGAAGTCGCGTATCTGGGTGCCACGGGTTAGTTTTGCGACCTCGCCTGCCGCGAATTGTCTCTTGAGGTAAGGAACCAGCCGACGCTCGTCCTCGCCCTCCCCATAGAGGTAAAACAGCCGGCACCAAGCAAACGCGATGCTCTGTTGTGCGAACCACTGCGATAACGTTAGAAAAGCGGCGGATTTGGCCGCTGCGTACGGGGACAAAGGCTTCAGCGGAGTTTCAATCGACAAGCGTCCACCACTCAGGTCGTACTCGAAACAGGTACCGATTCCAACAAAGCGACGAATGCCCGCATGGCTAGCGCCTTTTGCTAACTCCAACGTTCCCTGCAAACAGTCAAGATTTCTGATCGATTGAAGATAGCGCCCCGGTTCGGCGTACCACGCGACATGGATGACGGTATCAATCTCTCGGCACGCGGCCGCCCACCACTGCTCACTCTCAGCGAAGAGGTCCGTGGTGGCCAAAATCCCTTCCACCGCTGGGTGTGCCGCGTATTCTGCTTGTCGACCCTCTCGGAGGACGAGCCTAACAGCAGTACCCGTTGCCGCGAGCGATTGAAAGACTTGGCGGCCTACGAAGCCGGTAGCTCCGGTTAGAAGAACGGTGTCGCTCATAGCATTCTTAGCGTCGGAACGGCGATGACGAACTTCGTGCCACGTTCTGCCAGACCTGCATTTTGTTGTTTCACTTCGGCAGCGATGTTCCAAGGCAGAACGAGTAGGTAATCCGGCTGCTGCTGTGCCAATGTTGTGGGCGGCAGGATTGGGATATGGCTTCCGGGCATGAACTTGCCCTGCTTGGCCGCAGCGGCGTCGCAGACAAACGGCAGCAAATCAGGTTTAACACCGGCGTAGTTGAGCAGGGTGTTGCCTTTCGCCGCGGCGCCGTAAGCGGCCACGGTCTTGCCCAGCCGCTTCTGCTGAATTAGAAAGTCCAGCAGGTCGTCCTTAATGCGGTTCGCCCGATCTTGAAAGGCTTGATACGTCGCTAAATCCTGGAGACCCGCTTGGCGTTCTTCAGCGAGGATCCGGGCAACGGTGTCGCTCTGCCTGGACTGCGCCTCGCGGTGACATCCAAAAATTCGCAGGCTCCCACCATGAGTGGGCAACTCCTGGACATCTCGGATGTGCAAGCCTGCGGCTTGAAAGATGCGCTGTACCGTATGCAGCGATAAGTAAGAAAAGTGTTCGTGGTAAACCGTATCAAACTGGGTTTGCTGAATGAGTTTGAGAAGGTGCGGGAACTCAAGGGTGATCGTGCCGCCCGGCTTGAGGGCTCGCTTCAGTCCACAGGTAAAGTCATTGATATCGGGAACATGAGCATAGACGTTATTGCCGGCGATGAGGTCGGCGTGCGTGCCGTCAGCCTGAAGCTGCCGCCCGAGTGATTCCCCGAAGAACGCTCGCCGGACGGGAATTCCTAGCGATTCCGCTACAGCGGCGGTACTGGCCGTCGGTTCGATTCCAAGGCACGGGATGCCTGCGGCGACAAAGTTCTTTAGCAGGTAGCCATCGTTGCTGGCGATCTCAATCACAAAACTTTCCGAACCCAGCTCCAACTGATCAATCATCTGCTCTGCGTAGGTCGCAGCATGAGCTAGCCAACCCGTGGACGTGCTGGAGAAATAGGCATAGTCTTCGCTAAACAGGCAACTTGCCTCGGCATAGTCTTCGGTTTGCACCAACCAGCACGCAGTGCACACCCGAATTCGAAGCGGGTAATAGCGCTCTGGGCGTTTGAGATCCTCGGCCGATAAATAGGCGTTGGACGGCGGCGCGAAGCCGAGATCGAGAAACGTTTCGGTTTGCAGCGAGCCGCAGTGACGGCAATTCACAGAATGACCCCCGAAAAGGATGTGCTCAGGAAAGCATGCTGAGAATCGCGTGCTGAGATCTCACTGATTGGCAACGGCCACGGGATACCCAGTGCGGGATCTTGTGGGTTGAGACCGCTCTCCGCCTGGGCATTGTAAATTGCAGAATGACAGTAAATTAGCTGGACGTCATCGGTGAGGCTTTGAAAACCATGGGCGAATCCTTCAGGGATCATCATCGCCTTCCGGTTATCCGCGGATAGGTGTTCGACGTGATGCTTTAGGTACGTCTGTGAGCCGGGGCGGAGATCGACCGCCACATCGAAGATTTCGCCGGCGATACAACTGACGAGTTTTATCTCGGCGTAAGGCGGCCGCTGGAAGTGCATGCCGCGAATGGTGCCGCGGCGGGCCGTATAAGTGTGATTGAGCTGAGCAATGGGTTTGCTCCATCCGGTCGCCGCGAGTTGGTCGGCGCAGAAGAGGCGAGATAAATAGCCGCGTCGGTCGCCTACGATCGATCGTTGGACGAGTTTGAGTCCCTGCAGCGGCAGGTCGGTGACTTGTATGGACTTCACAGCGGTACCAATCCAGCTTGGTATTCAGCAATTTCCGCGGTACATAAATGGTGGGCGTCAGCCCCCTGGTTCTGAGCGAGGTACCAGCGCATGGTGCGTTCCACGGTCTCAGTCAAGTTCCACCGGGGCCGGAAGTCAAGCGCGTTACGGGCCTTAGCGGTCTCCAACGCCAACCAGCCCGCTTCGTGAGGTCCTTCGGAGCCATCACTGTAGCGCACCTCGCCGTGGGAGTAGGTCAAACGCGCCAGCTCGATCACGTCGCGAACGGTGGCTACGTCGCTCGGTAGCGGGCCAAAGTTATAAGCTCCCGCTTGCTGTGGCTGATCCCAGAGCACATTTGCCAGTGACAGGTAACCTGCCAGCGGTTCCAAAACGTGTTGCCAGGGACGAATGGCGTCGGGACGACGGATCTCGAGGATTCGGCCGGAGTGCCAAGCGCGGACGGCATCTGGCAACAGACGATCCGCGGACCAATCGCCTCCGCCGATGACGTTTCCGGCGCGTGCGGTGGCGACCGCGATCCCGCGCTCAGCGAGAAATGCGCTGCGATAGCTGTCGATGACCAGTTCAGACGCTGCCTTACTGGCGCTATAGGGATCATGTCCGCCCAACGCATCATCTTCGCGATAGGGCCAGACCCATTCTTTGTTGCGGTATACTTTGTCAGTCGTCACCATCACTGCCACACGTACGGAATCGCATTGTCGCACGGCTTCGAGCAGATGAACCGTTCCCATCACGTTGATAGAAAAGGTGTGAACCGGGTCACGGTAGCTCGCCCGCACCAGCGGCTGAGCCGCGAGATGAAAGATGATCTCAGGACGCACAGCCCGCACCCGCGCGGCGACCGCATCGGCGTCGCGGATATCACAGAAGTAGCTATCGCAGAGCGGTGCCACTGCGGCGAGCGAAAACAAATTAGGCGACGTATTGGGTGCCAGGCTGATGCCGGTAACCTCTGCACCGAGTTCGCTTAGCCAAATGGCCAACCAACTGCCTTTAAATCCGGAATGACCGGTCAGCAACACGCGTTTGCCATGCCAAAAGTTGGGCCGGAATGCAGACATCACGAAGCGCTCACCAAACCTTCCAGGGTGCCCGTCCGGAACTCCATAATTCCTCGAGCATATTTTTGTCGCGCAGCGTGTCCATGGGCTGCCAAAATCCATGATGCTCGAAAGCCATCAACTGATCCTGCTTGGCAAGCCGGACAATCGGCTCACCTTCCCAACTGGTCCTATCACCCTCGATGAGGTCCAGAACCTTCGGGGACATCACGAAAAAACCGCCGTTGATCATCCCACCATCGCCGCGAGGCTTTTCCGAAAAGCCGGTTACCTGTGCCCCCTGTCTCTCGAGTGCCCCATAACGTCCCGGCGGCTGAACCGCAGTGACGGTGACCAGCTTCCCGTGTTCGCGATGGAAAGCGATGGAGGCCTCAATGTCCAGATCACTGACACCGTCACCGTAGGTGAAGCAAAATGCCTCTTCATGCTGAATGTACTTTGCCACGCGCTTCAGCCGCCCTCCCGTCAGGGTCTCTTCCCCCGTGTCGACGAGGGTGACTTTCCAAGGCTCGGCATTTTTCTGGTGGACTTCCATCGTATTGGACGCCATGTCGAAAGTGATATCCGACATATGGAGAAAATAGTTAGCAAAATATTCTTTGATAACGTATCCCTTAAAGCCACAACAGATGACGAAGTCTTGGACTCCATGAGCGGAGTAGATCTTCATGATGTGCCATAGAATTGGCTTGCCGCCGATCTCGATCATCGGCTTGGGTTTTAGATGGGTTTCTTCGGAAATCCGGGTTCCAAGTCCACCGGCAAGAATGACAGCTTTCATCGATTTACGGCTGCAGAGTCAGGGTTCCGTCGTTGCACCGGCGATGCTTTGAATCAGGCGATCAAATCGGGCATCCTCAGGCGCAAGCTGACGACCGGTCCGCGCTTCTTCGCGTGCCTCATTCGGCTTGCCAGCACGCAGAAGCGCCGAGGCGTACTCGAAGCGAAGATCGGCATCGCGCGGATTGACCCGAAGGGCGTGTTGGAGCGTAGCGGATTGTTCATCAAAGCGGTTCAGCTTATGCAGGATGTTTGAAATCAACTGCAGGTCGTGAAGGCGTGCCGCCACCTGTTCCTGTTGTACAGTTTGAAGCGTTTGCAGGGCTCGTAGTAATAAGACGCCATCCGGTGTCGTTTTCCTAAGTTCAATCGCGGCGGCCGCGCGAAGTGCTGCAACCGAAGCAGGCACGACATCGTTCGGCTGAAGCGGCGAGTCTGGGGGTAAACGCCGCAGAATTTTAGCGGTAGCCCGTGGGTTCAGGTGCAGGACGCGTTGCCAGGTGCGGGCCACCAAGTCCCAGTCTCCTGCTTCCGCCGCTAGATCACCCACATAGAGCAAAGTATCGGGATTCTGCTTTCGCAGCGTCGCAACTTGCTGAAGTAATTCGGCGGACTGCGCTGCCTCACCTCCGGAGAAATCGAACGCGACGGCTGTGAGTTTTGCTTCCGGCGAAAGTGGGCTGGCCAAAATCGATTTGACGGCATGGGTGCGAGCCTGGCGGCCGAGCGGCCCTGGATCCAACCACGGTTGCCCAACCTCCAGTTGCGAGGGCTCCTGAGCGCTGTCGGCCGCGCTGGTACTCTGACCAACCTGGTGGTACCAGCGTTTGCGCAGGTTGGATCTGGAAAATAGTTGTGGCGACTGGCTGACGAGCCGGAGCTGGGTTGGATCGGAAGTGTTTTCAATACTCTTAATTCGGGCCAGTTCCATTTCCAGGTGAGCGAGCGTCCTTAGAGCTGTTGCATCAAATGGTCTTGCCGCCAAATAAGTGGCCAAGGATTCAGCAATGCCTTCTGCGGCGTCGAGATCGGCGGGAGTTTTGAAGGTCAATATCCGGGAGGCTCGTATGGCCTTGTCGCCTCGCGCTTGCCAACTGAATGCGGCGGCGGCGGCGATCAACGTGAGCAGGCAGGCAAGTAATAGCATAGGACTTACGAATCGCCAGCCGTGGCGTCCGCTGCCGACGGTGGAAGCGGCAACCCGTTCAAGTTGCACGCGATGCTGGGCTGCACTGGGACGGATGCCCTCATGGTGAAGGGCACTGGAATAGTGACGCGCCGTGACCGCGCTGAGCAGCACCGCAGCCATGATGGAATTGGCGGGAATACGGAGGCCAAAGTCGAACAACTGGCTGATCATCAGGGTGCCAACCGCAAACCAACCAGCAGTCACCAGGCCATGATCCAGAGGATCGGCGCTCTGTGAGAGTCGAGACAGCGAACGGAGGATGGTAAAGATGCCGATGCCTAATAACATTAAGCCCACAAGACCGGTTTCGACAAATAGTTCGAGCCAGAGGTTGTCTGCATTGACAAACCAAGCACCGGAACTTGTCTTTTGAAAGGGCAGGTAGGCGTAGCGGTAGGCTCCCCATCCCCAGCCTGTTATCGGTTGGTGAAGCGCTGCAGCGAAGCCATCGCGCCAGTGCGCAAATCTTGCCTCTTTAAACTCGGTTGTCTCGATTACTTCTTCTGCTGTACGGCTAACGCGATCTGCAGAAAGCACTGATAGATCAAGGTTGATCAGCAGGATCGCGACGATCAGCCCAAGTCCAATGGCTGTGGCGAGAAATCCCCGGAGCTTGGTGACGGACTGGACCATGCCCAGGGCCAGCATCAGCCCGCCTATCGTACCGATCAGGCCGCTACGCGACCCGCAACACAATAGTCCGACAAGCGCAAAGCTGGCGGTGGTAAATGCAATGATTGACAAACGATCGAACGCGACATCGAGCAATTCGTTGAAGGGAAACCGCTCGGCGGTGAGCGGTACCCCGGTCAGCGCCGCGAGCCTCCAGGCAATCACTCCAAGGCTGGCGGCCAGCCCAAGGTTGAGCATGACCGCAGCGTTGCTGCGATTGATGAACGCGCCGAACGGTTTGCCGCCGTATTGGCTTTGGAGTCCCCAGACGGTTGCTTCAGGCCGGGTCGCAAGTTGATAAAGCCCCAAACCAGCATGCAAGGCACCGGTGATCGCCAATGCGATCAACAGCCACCGGAGGCGGGAGCGGTCGACAAACAGGTGGGAGGCCAGCACTGCGTACCCCGCAACCAGGGCGGACAGCCAGGCGGCCGAGCGGGTGAGTGTGGTATCGACCGAGAGCCGCGGCGGCGTATTGCGCAAAAGCTCTGCATCCTCAGGAATGCCGCTGAGCGGACTCAGCCAGAGCGAATAAGCTTCCTGGGAGCCGGGGGCGAGCGCTGCGATTGCTGCGGTCGGCAGCGGTGCCGACTGCAGGAATCCATACGCGGCAACCGCCAGCAGCAGGAGTGCGATCGTGTGTTGTTGCCAATTGCCTGAGGAGGCCGATGAGAGGCAGGTCGGTGCCGCCAGTGCGAGTGCCGCGAGGCAGTACACTGTCGCGGCCCACTGCGTCCATGGCAGGACGCCGCCGCTGTCGGCAGCCATCAGCAGCGGCGCGCCGCACAGCAGCATTGCGGCGCCCCAAGCCAACAGGGCATTCGTTCGGGTCAGCGTGTGGGACAGCATTGATACTAACGTGACAGAGCCCGGTGAAGGCGCGGGCCAATGAAAAGCCTGCGCTCAGCCCCGGAGGCTACTGATCGGCCTTCTCGATTAAATCAAACTGACAGTCGTCCAGGGCGACGGAAGCCCCTTGGTTCATAAACCGAACTTCGACGATCAGCAGCGTCTGTTGATGGCGGCGAACGACGCGGCCTTCAAAGCCGGCGAATTGGCCGCTGCGGATGCGGACCAGGTCGCCGGGTTCGAGGCGTTCCTCGGGCGACAACGGGGCGCCGGTCTGAATCAGCCGCTGGATTTGGCGGAGATCGTAGAGGAACTGGCCGGTGTCGCTGACTGCAATCGTGCTCGAGACGCAGCCGGTACAGACCGCCTCGTGCCGCGCGACTTCGTCGCCGCAGACAAATACATAGTTGGAAAACAGCGGTAAAAACGACTGCCGCACCCGGCCAGCGGGCGATCGGTAGCGACGCGAGATGATCGGTGCGTAGTGGCTGATGCCGGTCTTGGTCAGCGCCCGCATCAACTGCTTTTCCTGTCGCGAGCGGGTGTAGCAGGCCCACCACGGCGCATCTTCAGGGAGTTCGTCGAGCAGATTCGGGGGGTAGCAGTCGGGTTCCGACTTCAAAATGGGCATGCGTGAACCTTGCGGGTGAGGACAACAACGCGGCAGCGTGGCCGCGATAGGTCCGTACTTCGTTCCTTTGGGTGACGGTTGCCCCTTATTACTTCTCCTTCCCGAGAGTCTGTCAACTGAAGTCGGAATCATTCCGTCGTTACCGGAATCATGGAACAGAGAAAGGGTGCGGTCCAGGTCGAACCGGCCACGATTGGTGATTTTGCTGTCCCGCCGCAGCAGTTGCTCCTGTTGTTCCCCGCAAAGTGACTGTTTTCCGGAGGTTGGCGGTGGTCCGGCGGCTGATTCCGGCTATTCGTTACGCTCGTGCGTCGCTGGACGCAGCCCCTACGACCGGCTCAGCCGGGCAATTCCGAAAGTTTGTTTCAACTGGTCCTATCCTCGTGGGCGATAAGTAACCCCGGAGGAGCGATGCAACCGCAGCGCTGTTCCACCCGATGAAATTTTCGCGCCACGATTGCCGTTGCAGCCAGGGGGGCCACATGGCGACTCGTTTTTCAAACGACTCATTCGGTACCCGTACCGAAAAGTCCTGCACTTTGCAGGCACAGATACACGCTCGCCGAGTGCACCGTCGTCGTCGCTGGACGCGGCTGCTGCTGTTGGCGGTGGCGGTCTCATCCGTGACCGTCACGTCGTCCGGTTGCACAGCCCTGCGCACGGCGACCAAGAAGTTGTCCCAGCACGAGCAGCTCGACGAGTTCATGGTCGACTATCGCAATCGTGCCTGGAGCGCTCGGGCCTGGTTATGTCGCAAGGATCAGTTCCGCAACCGGCATCACCTGGCTGACTTTGAAGCCGGCTTCCGCGCAGGTTACGAAGATGTTGCCGCCGGAGGGTCTGGCTGTGTGCCCGCGGTTTGCCCGCGCTCCTATTGGGGCTGGCAATACCAGTCTGCCGATGGCCAGAACCGGATGAATGCCTGGTTCGAGGGCTACCCGCTGGGTGTGCAAGCGGCTGAAGAAGATGGCATCGGGCACTGGAGCCATGTCGCCACATCGTTTGCCGCCGCACCGCCTTGCCAGAACTGTCCCACCGGCGCGGTGATGGCTGTTCCGGCGGTGCCCAATCCGGCGCAGGCGCCAAGCGGCGGGCAGCCCGGTTCCCAGATGGCCCCGCAACTCGGCGAACCGGAGCAACTGCCGGTCCCGTTTTCTGAAGCCGTCACCGCCCCTCGGGTTGCGCCGGAGCGTTTGGTCGGTCCGACCGTGATCGAGAAATAAGTGCGTTGGTACCGGTGAGGGCTCGGCCGGCTCTGGCTGAGTCGTCCCTGCTTTCGCTTGTTGAGTCCTAGGAACCCTGAATCAACCAGCCGGCTGATCTCGAGATTCAGCGGCGCACGCTAATAGAGAAGAGATACGATGAGCCACTGTTCTCGCCAACCCAAACCGTCATCGACGCGGCGATGCCGTCGCTCGATGTCGCTTGCCGCAGCAATGGCGACGGTCATCATGGGAGGGTGTTCGTCCCTGATGCAACCGATCGACGGTGTACCGGCCAGTCGTCTCCCGCCCCAGTTCTTCGCCGAGCCGAAGAACAACGCGGTGCCGGTCGATATCTCGCTGCTGTCGTTGGAGCCGCCTCGGGAATACCAGATCGACAAGGGCGATATCCTCGGCGTCTACATCGAAGGCGTGTTGCCGTTCAATCCGCCGACGGCGACGCCTGAGCCGCCGCCGGTCAATTTCCCTGGCCAAGACAGCCTGTTGCCGCCATCGCTGGGATACCCGATCGCGGTCCAGGAAGATGGCACGCTGTCGCTGCCGCTGATCGAACCGCTGGACGTGCGCGGGTTAACGCTCGATCAGGTTCGTGACCGGATTCGCGAAGCGTACATCGATCAGGACATCTTGCGACCCGAACGAGCGCGGCCGATCGTGACGCTGATCCAAGAACGGACCTACAACGTGATTGTCGTTCGCCAAGACGGTGGCGGTCGCGGCGGTAGCGGAGGCGGGCAGGAGATCCGCGGCTCGACCGACTTCAGCGCCAATGCGTCGCTGGTCAAGTTGCCCGCCTATCAAAACGACATCCTGCACGCCTTGGTGCAGACCGGCGGTTTGCCGGGCTTGATGGCCAAGAACGAAGTCAAGGTGCTGCGAGCACGTGACGCTGATCGGCGCAAGCGGATGGAGTTCATGCGAGAGTTCTACGTCCAACAGCAAGCGGCGATGCTCGACCCGTGTGCCTGTCCTCCGAAGATGCCCGACGACCCGTCGGTGCTGCGGATCCCGCTGCGGTTACCACCGGGCATGGTTCCGAACATCACGCCGGATGACGTGCGACTGGAAGATGGCGACATCGTGTACATCGAAGCTCGTGAAACCGAAGTGTTTTATACCGGCGGCCTGCTGCCCGGTGGCGAGTTCATGTTGCCGCGTGACTACGACCTCGACGTGTTAGGCGCCATTGCCATGACCGGCGGCGGGATCGCCAGTGCACAATCGACTCGGAACCCGCTGGGACGCGGAATGGGCAACGTGATACCGCCAGGCATGCTCTACATCCTGCGTCAAACCGACTGCAACGGCCAAGTGGCGATTGAAGTCGACCTGACCAAGGCGATCAACGACCCTCGCCAGCGGCCGCTGATTCAGCCCGGCGATATCCTGATCCTGCAGTACAAGTGTGAAGAAGACCTCCTGAACTTCGGCGTCAGCACCTTCTTTACCTTCGGCATCGCAGAAGTCCTTCGCCGGGCGAGATAATCGCCGCCAACAGGCAGAGAAATCAACCGCTCAGGGTGGTCAGGAAACTGACTGTCCTGAGCGGTTTGCGTTTGCAGGTTACGGGGGCAGTGTAAAACGATTGTCCTCAATGGTTCTTCATCGAGAACGGGCCGATGTGCGGCATAATTGGGGACAATTGTTCTCCTCTGTAACACTCGTCTAGCGTGGCTGCATCTTTTCTTTCAGCTCGCGACAGGCGTCGCTGGGACTGCTGCACAGCGAGCAACTCGACTCGCCAGCGGCATTCTGCTGGTTGGCCAGGCCGCCGCAGGAACCGCTGATCGCACGCCGCCCGAACAGTACCCCGACCGCCATGCCGCCGATCACCATCCCCAGCACGACCGCGCCGATCACGGCGATCGCCAGCCAGTTCTGCACCGCGCTCTGGCCGCTCGTGGCGTTCTGCCCCATCGCCGAGGTCGCGGTGGCAACCGTCGCCGCCGCCAACTGTCCCGTCCCGATGGACGTGATTTCGCCGCTGTCGCTGCGAATCATCAGCAGCGCATCGAGTTGCAAGTCGCGGGCGATCCGCGGCCCTGCCTCGGGACCGAGGACATCCAGTGCCGTAGCCCAAGCATCAGCCGTCATACAGTCAGCCGCGAGGACCGAGACCGAAGCCAGCGCGTGCTCGACCGGATGACCGGTCCGCGGGTCGAGGGTATGCGAGTAACGGCGGCCCTCAAACTCAAAAAAATTGTAGTAGTCGCCACTGGTGGCCACCGCCTGATCACGGAGCGGTTGGGCGACCGCCACCGCGCTGCGCAGCGAATCGGGTTGCTGCAGTCCGACTGTCCACGGTTGGCCCGCCTTGTCGCCTGTGGCGCGAACCTCACCGCCAATCTCGACAAACGCATTGCTCGCCCCGATGCTCCCCAGCAACTCGACCACGCGATCGACGCCGTGGCCTTTGGCAATCGCCGACAGATCGATCGTCACCTGCGGGTCAGACTTACGGATCGCGGGCGGATCGAGCCGCACCGCGAGTTTTTCCGCCCCAATCCGCGTCAGCAGTTGTTCGACGACTTCGGGTTCCGGAGGCTGCGATGTCCGTTTTCCAGGGCCAAAGCTCCAGGCATCGACCAGCGGCGCGACGGTGATGTCAAATGCGCCTTCGCTCAAGCGGTGAATCTCCTGCGACTTAGCGACCACCATCGCCGTCTCGGGGCTGACGTCGAACCAGTCGCTCGACTGCGAAGCGTTGAAGCGGCTGATTTCCGAGGACTCCAAGTAGGTCGACATCTGATCGTTGACCAGCCGCAGTTCGCGATCGACCTGCTGTTGCCAATCCTGTGAAAAATCCTGCGGAGGATCGAACACCTTGACGCTATAGGTCGTGCCCATCGTCTGCCCGCGCGCCTCGAGCATCTCGGCGCCATCAGCCACCGCTGCTGACAGATTCCACGCTGTCAGGAAACCAAGGACCAAGAGCAACCGACTAAAGCAAACAACCACCGAGGCCTCGCTGGGAATGGCAGCCGGCCGCTGGGCCCAGTCTGCCGGGAAAGATCACGCTGGAGCCGCGCCTGTGTGCGCCGAGTGACGTTTCGGCCCGAGCGCGGCTGCGCTATCTGATTATAGAAGGCGGAGCCGGCTAGCCCCAGCGGGTCAGGCAGAATCGCCGCGGTCTGCGGCGTTTGCACTCTGTATTGGTGAGGTTTGCGGAACTGACCCCATTAGCGCTGCGGCACGACACATTGGGGATCGGTTGCACTGGGTTCCCCGACCTGGTCCACCGGGTGGTTGAACAGGTAATCCCAAACCGGTTCGTAGAGAAAACGTCCCTCCGCGTCCTTGGGCGAAGCTCGCCCGGGTGCTACCGCCGAGTGTGCCTTCTGTGGATCGTTCATCACATCCGCAGCGGAGACGAGCCGCCGGCTGTTGCTATAGGGCGGCTGAGCGCTGTCGACGTTGACGATCTCGCCGTACCGGTGCAGCCCCAACAATTCCCAAGAGCGGCAGTAGTGGTTACCCGTCCAGCCGCCATCGAGCACGTGGGAAAAGCCGAAATAGCGATTGGCTGGTGTAGCCGACGGCAGCGCCTGCCAGTCCTGGTCCTGATCGCGAGGGCCACAAAGCATCACTACGCGGTCGACCCACTGGTGCTTGGCGAAGCGGGCGGCGGTCGTCGCCCCATGGGAACTGCCGGCAATGATCACGCGGTCCCAGCGGAGCCCTGCGCCGTCGTCGGTGAGAAATTGGTCCCACTTGCCCTGCGGATTCTCCTGTGACAGCCAGCGCACGAACTGGAACGCGCGTTCCATCATTCCATCGGGTTTGGGAAGGTCGAGCTCGTCGCTAATGTCCTCGCCGATCGCAGCTTCCAACCGGACGTTGCCGCGGGCTTGAGAATCGCGGGGCGATGGCTGGCAGAGCTTGCTGAACCAGCGGTTGGCGTAGCTGACCTGGATGGCATGGATCCCGTAACCGTTGACGCGCTGGAACAGAGCGTCGTTGTGCCCCATCAACCAGATCATCAACTTGCCCTGCGGGGCGACGCGGGTATCGACCGACGCGTGTTGTAGATCCTGAGGTTTGCCATCGCTGACGAACACGAAGTCGATTGCCGGATGCTGCTGGGTGCGCGGATCGATCACGCTGGCGCGGCCCTGCAACTTGTAGCGCTGCGGCTGGGGATCGGCGAACCCGTTTGCCGTCGCGGACCGCGCCTGCCCTGCGCCCTCGCCGGCTGGCTGAGCCGACGCCGCACCGCCGTCAGTCAAAGCAGCGGAAAGCATGCCGACGAACAACAGGACCAGGTAGCGCGCTGGACGGGAAAAGCGACGCGATCGGCGGGTGGCGGGATAAATCAAAGCTGATGATTTCATGGTGCAGGGGGCGAAAGGCGGAAGAAACTGCCCAGGCCTGGCCGAGGTGAGATCGCCGCCGTGGCGAAACACCCGACAATCGGTTTTCGGCGCAGGCACAGCAGTGAGATTGCTAGCAACGATCATCGGTGACGCCGTCGCGCGATGCAACCGCCCACGCTTTCGGGCTCAATCTTCGTCCATCAGCTCGAACAGCCGATCGAGCCGCGTGATCCGAAAAACCGCTCGCAGCGGTTCGCAGAGGTTCGCCAGCACCAGTTGGACGCCCTGGGAACGGGCATGGCAGTTGACGCTGATCAGTTGATTGAGGCACTCGCTGCTGAGTTGCGCGAGCTGCCCCAAATCCAGCACCAGCATGCTCGGGCGGTCACCATCGATCAGCCGGATGAGCTGCGGCCCGAGTTCTCGCGCCTGCGAGACATCGCAGGCCGTTCGCGGACAGAGCGAGACAATCATCCGCTGGGGAGCGCGCGTCAGGTCAACATCGAGCAAACGACCCTCAGGCGGCTGGGTAGCGGCAAGCGGTTCGCGGTCCAGTCGAACCACCGCAATTTGATGGGAGGTACCATCGGGCGTGCGGGAACGCCGCAGCCGGTCGAGTGTAGAGGTTAGAAACTTCATGCGGCGGCTGCCAGAAAACGAGGTTCGGCATTGGCATCAGTCATCCTTAACCCGAACCCGCGCACTCCTTTTTCCGTCCACGATCAACCGCGTCGCTGCGTCAACTTCATGCCGCGCTGCTTCGCTATCGTGCCGCCAAGAACGAAATTTGCGAGTCTGTTGGGAGCCTAGTTACCGCTTGGCCACGCAGCAAGAGCGACTCGACGAGCGTGCAGCCGGCCGCTGAGAGCGAGATTCGACTACGCCAAACGAGCGGCCACTGATACAGGCTAGCAGCGAAATGGTCGCCATACGGCGGTTAAAAATTCTTGAAGATTTTTATGAAATGGAGGCCGGGTAGACGTCAGCTTGCGACATCCCTGATCTCCCCGAACGTGCTGCAGGCGGCTTCCAAATCGCGCACTTCGCGATGGGCAGTGTGCAACCAGCGGTGTTCCGGCAAAGCGGCACTCAGGCATTTGGCCGGTGGGTCGGCCAGTGTCGGGGTGGGAGTCCGGCGAGCGTCGAGTACCGCGATCGAGATGGCCAACACCACCACGCTCCACCGCGATGGAGCATTGAAATACATCGGGTCGCGCAGCCAGATCAGCAACAAAGGTAGGAAGACCATCGGATTACCCGCAGCATGTCACTTCAGCATTGCGGCGTGCCCACCGGCGCTGAAGTGCGGCGACAGGCGAAATCCATTCGGCCGATTCGGTTCTCGGATTCCATCGAGAACCCACAAAAACACGACGCTCAGCCCTGCCGTGGCATCGCCAACGCATGCAGGCTGACCACCGCGCCGACGGCCACCATCGCCAACCCCAGCCAACGCGGTGGCTCGATGCGTTTCTTGGGATTGGGCGCGAGCTGGGCGAGAAAATTCTCGATCGAAGAGTTGTTGGTGACGGCCGCCGGAGCTTTCTGACTGAGTTTGATCAGCGTGCGGGTGGTCGGCTCGTTGAGCACAAACGACTGGACCAAGCGAAACTGAACGCCCAGCAAAATCAGCAGCATGCCCACCATGAACAAATGGTTGCGATTGATGAGTCCCATCGGTCGATAGCCTTTTCGGCAGCGTGTCGAAGACAAATCCTTCCGATGGCTGCGGCACGGTCCATCCGCGACGCCAGCTTGCGATCCTTCGCCGTGAGCGTCGCCCGTTGAGATGCAGGTCCGATCGCGCAGCCTGCCGCCGCAATCGCCCCCTACCGGACTCGCCCTGAGCTACTCAATCGGCACTTGGCGGTCGAAAAAAACAGCGACGGCGGCAAATGTCCGATTCCACTTGCTGCACCAGTTCTGCCGTCCGTGACGCCTGACTGGCCCGGGATCAATCGCTGTGGAGCCAGCCGGTGATGAACTCTTGGACGCCGGCGCGAAATCCGTCCAGCGAGGCGTCGGGCAGCAGGTCGCCGCGATCGGCCCGCAGGATCGAGACCGCCAGCATCCGGTGCTGCTGCCAATCGCTGAGCGTGAACTCGCGGGTGTCGACGTAAATGTCCGACAGATTGTTGTGCACTTTGGGGACAACAAAGATTCCGTCTTTGCCGCGGACGATATGGTAATGCATCGCCACGCCGAGCACGGTTGCGCCGACGATCATCCCAAAGAAAAAGCTTCCTACCCGGCCCATCGCTCACCTCCGTTGTCGCATCTTGGTTAAGGGGTCAGGAATCAATTGCCGCAAACGGCCCTGCGGGTGCTTCGCACAATTGACTCCTGACCCCTTAACCCTCCAAAGTGGTTCTAGTCGCCCGGCGGCGCAATCCACAAGGCCACCCTGTTCAGAGCCACCGCGGTGACCGAAAATCGGGAACTGCCCGTGGCTGGCTTGCGGGCGCCAATACCTCCAGGAATGACGTCATGGTTTTTGCAAACGCCCGCGCCGTTCGAGACACACTGCTACTCGGCTTGTTCATGGTTATCCTTCCCGCCACCGCTCCGCCTGTGTCCACCGGGGACGAGGGGATGTATCTGTTCAACGAACTGCCCACGGAATTGCTCAAACAGCGGCACGATTTCGACATCGACCAGGCCTGGGCAGACCACCTGCGGCTCTCCTCGGTGCGGTTCAACAGTGGCGGTTCAGGCTCGTTCATCTCCAGCGACGGGCTGGTGCTGACCAACCATCACGTCGCCGCCGATACGCTGCACAAGTTGAGCTCTCCGGACCGCGACCTGATCAAAGACGGTTATTTGGCCAAGACGCAGGAAGATGAAATCCGTGCGCCGGACCTGGAACTGAATCAACTCGTTTCGATCGAAGACGTGACCGAGCGCGTCAACGCTGCCGTTACAGCCGGTGCCGATGCGGAAACCGCGCTCAAGCAACGTCGCGCCGTGATGTCGACGATCGAGCAAGAATCGACTGAGCAGACCGGCTTGCGAAGCGACGTGATCGCGCTGTTTGGCGGAGCGCGCTACCACCTCTATCGCTATCGCAAGTACACCGATGTGCGGTTGGTCTGGGCGCCGGAAACCGCTGCCGCATTCTTCGGCGGCGACGCGGACAACTTCGAATATCCGCGTTACAACCTCGACGCCACGATCATGCGGGTGTACGAGGATGGCAAACCGGCAAAACTCGAGCACTTCCTCGCCTGGAGTGATGAACCGCTGCAGGCAGACGATTTGGTGTTCGTCTCGGGGCACCCCGGACGGACCCAGCGGATTTTCACCACCGATGCGCTGGTCTATTTGCGCGACATCCGGCTGCCCTACCTGCTCGATTTCCTGCGCCGTAAGGAGGTGCTGCTGCAGCAGTACGCGCTCGGTGGTGAAGAAGAACGCCGCCGCGGCCGCGATGAATTATTCGGCCTCCAAAATGCGCGCAAAGCTTACTCCGGCATGCTCGCTGGCCTGCAGGATCCGCGCACGCTGGCAGAAAAACGCGGTCGTGAGGACCGGTTGCTGGCCGCGCTGGAGCAGAACGAAGAGCTGAAATCGGCCAAATCCGCTTGGGAAGAAATCGCTCAGGTGCAGCAAGAAAAGGCAGCGCTGCTGCGGCAAACCGCGTCGCTCCGCAGCGACCTGTTCGACCTCGCCCAGCGGATCGTGCTGCTGACCGAAGAGGATTTGAAACCGAACGACCAGCGATTGCGCGAGTTTACCGACGCCGGCCGCGAGTCGTTGCTGCAGAGCCTGCTGAGCGAGGCGCCGATTTATCGCGATTTGGACCAGATGAAGCTCGCCGATGAACTCGGCAGAATGGCGGAACTGCGCGGCGGGGATGACCCGTTGGTCGCCGAACTGCTGGTCGGCAAGGGGCCGCGGCAGCGCGCTGCCGAACTGATCGCGGGCACCCAGATCGACGACGTGGCATTTCGCAAAAGCCTGGTCGACGGCGGCCGGACGGTAACGCTGGCGTCGGACGATTCGTTGATCGCACTGGCGCGGCAACTGGAACCGGAATACCGCCGGCTGCGCGAACTCAACGAGCAACTCGACGAGCGTGAACGTCAGGCCTATGCCAAAATCACCGCGGCGACCACGACGATTGAAGGAACCGGCGGATACCCCGACGCAACCTTCACCCTGCGCTTGGCATTCGGAACGGTCAAAGGCTACGAGGAAGACGGCCAGCGGATCGAACCGACAACCGTCATCGCCGGAGCCTACGAGCACGCCCAGCAACACGCTGGCCAGGAAGATTTCGACCTGCCAGCATCATGGATGGAGAACAAGGACAAAGTCGATCTCCAGACGCATCTGAACTTCGTCTGCACCGCGGATATCATCGGCGGCAACAGTGGTTCACCGGTGGTCAATCGCAAAGGCGAGTTGGTCGGTTTGATCTTCGATGGCAATACCCAGAGCTTGACCAGCGATTATCTGTATACGGACGAACAGGCCCGAGCGGTGAGTGTGGCGGCGACCGGCATCAAGGAGGCGCTCCGCAGCATCTACGGCGCCACCGAATTAGCTGAGCAACTGGGACGCTAAGCAACCCTGTAGGTATTTCTCCGCTTAAGCATTTTGCTTAAGGGAAACGCTTACGATGATTCCGTTGTAGTCAGACGCCGTCCTAGCGAGCGAGGCGACATCGGCCGGATTGGGCAGAGCAGGAATTGCTATTCATGATTGGCAAACAGCCGGTCCAAGGGGCCGGTGCTATGGCAGCCCCGGGCAACGTCCTGGGCTGGCGTCAGGTTGCCCCGTTGGGGCGAAAGCACGCTGCCCCACGCTTTAAGGAGCAACGGTGCCGCTGACCAAGCATTCGGTTGCTTGGCCGGTGCCGTAATCGGTGGTGATTTTGATGGTTCGCGAAAAGCTGCCGGTTTGGTCGTCGGCGGTGAAAAGCGCTTTGACGAAGTGCAATTTTTTCTGGCCGGCGGGCGCTTCGAACTGAAACCGCGGGTCTTCACAAGCCACGCTGCGAATCGCGAACTCCTGATCGGCGCGAATCACCAATCGCTTTTCGACCGTTTCACCGGGCCGCAGATTTCCGAGGCTCAGCGCAGCCGGACTGACTTCTAAACTCGGCCGCACGCGCCCGGTGACGGCCATATCGATCGTTGGAAAACTCGCGTCGGTGGTGACGAGCGTCAACAGTTCGCGGATGTCGCCGGTGGGCAGCTCACCGCGAGTCGAAACCCGCATGCGGTAACGGACGCCACCCGGCACGCGTTCCTGCGGCCCCAAGACCACCGCCAAGTCCACGCAGTGGCTGCGGACATCACGGATTTCCCAGTTGGCGCGACCGGTGTGCGTGACGATCACGTCCTGGTGCTTGCTCTGGCCAACGGTGAGTTCACCAAAGTTCACTTCCGCTGGACTGAAAACCACGTCGGTACGGATATGGCCGCGGACGTTGAGCTGCACTTCGCTGTAGTAGGGCCGGTCAAAAATGACCGTGATGACCGCGGACTTATCGCCGATGTGCGTGTCGGTGTTGAGTTTTGCGATCACCGCTGCGGTTTCCCGGCTCTTGATCAGCTTCTGAGTCACCGTCGGAGTCGTGCAACCGCAACTGGTGCTCACCGACGCGACCCGCACGTCTTCTTTGTACGGATTGGTGAACTCGAAATGATATTCCGCTGTGGCGCCGCGGCCGACGGTGCGAAAGTCGTGGCTGGTCTGGCTGAACATTTTCTTGGCCCAATCATCCGCGGTCGCTGGCAAGGCGACAAACAGCAGGAGAATGACCGGCAGGGATCGAGACATCGGAGTCATCGCAGATATCGGCCCTGAACTGGAGAGCGGTGACGGCGTGAAGCAGCGGTACCGTCACTCCAAGAGCCACGGCGGCTGGGACGTTAGCAGAATCGGCCGAATCGACGAAGATGTTTCTGCGATTTTTCGCTGGCTGGTACCGAGGGATGCCGCTCCCGGCGCAAATCAGTCGCTGAGCCGGGCCAACCATTCCGCTAGCCACTCCATCGGCAAACCGACGACGTTGCTCTCGCTTCCGCCGCCGATGATCCGGAGCCAGTCGTTGCCGTCCTGGTATCCGAACGCACCGGCTTTGCCCTGCCAGCGCAGCGAGTCGAGGTATTGCTGCAGCACCGGTTCGTCGAGCGTCGCCATCACCAGATCGGTCCGCACGACATCGATGCACCGCCGCCCGCTGGGGACTTCCCACAAACAGATCCCGCTCAGCACACAGTGGGTGCGGCCGCTCAACTGCCGCAGCATTCGCTCGGCATGGGCGCGGTCTTGCGGTTTGCCCAGCAGTTGTCCGTCGCAGACCGCGAGCGTATCGGCGGCCAGCACCAGGGCCTCTTCAACGCGCTGCGCCACGTCGGCGGCTTTCTGAAACGCCAGTCGCCGCACGACTTGTTCGGCCGTTTCCCCAGGCAGCGCCTCATCTTCCGCTCCATCGGCGGGCAGTTCCACTTGGAAGTCGTAACCTGCCGCCGTCAGCAATTCCGCTCGCCGCGGCGAGCCGCTGGCCAGAATCAACCGTTTGCCACGAGGGACCGCGGCGTGAGGCAGAGCGTGCATCAACGGCAATGCCGGGTTCGTGTTAGAACGGTTCATCACCCTGCGGATTGTCTGGTGAACCGGGGGACGGGTTTTGTGGTGGCTGGCGCCGACCTTGCTGGAAACGCTGCTGCTGTTGCAGTTGGCGGACGGCGTGATGCAGCGACTCCAACAGCCGCGGAATCTGCCCACAGCCCATGAACACGCGGGCGCTGACCGCTGACTGCGGATAAAAACTTGTCAGGAAGTCGAGCACGAACTCGCTCGCCCCGTGTCCAATCATCACGCCATTGGCATAGGCCCCACTGAGTACCGCATCGGGGATCTTCAGATCATCGTAGATTTCCTGTGGCGTCGGGCGGCGAACCGCTGGCGGACTGGCCGGCCCCGGCGCCGCTGGATCCGGTTGCGGCGCGGCACCACCGGGGCCTGCGCCCACAACTGGTGGGGAACTCGGTTGAGCGGGCGCTCCGTGCAGGACATCGGTCGAACCCAACGCCGCGGCAGCTCCACCGACGAGTCGCTGACTACCTGGATGCACTTGATCGGGATCAGCCGCGTGGCCGGGTTCCTGCGGTGTGCCGGTGGCGCCGATCGCGGTGGCCGGGCCGGCGGAACCGGGCGGTGATGGCGGATCGCCGAAGCGGTCGCGGTACAGCCCCAGGTTTTTTCCGAGCGCTTCGATGAACTGAGGCATCACGGCGTGCGGGATGATCACCCGCGAAGCGACGCGGTGCGGACGGCCAATGGTCTGGAGGAAGTCAATGATGAACTCGTTTGGTCCCGTGACAACGATCGCGCCGGTGCTAAATGCGCCGTGAGCGACGTGATCGGGAACACGGGCCCGCAAGTGTGGTGCATGCTCGGCGGGTCCAGGGCGGTCCTCAGGCAGGGAATGGCCGTCGGTCATGGAGCAAACTTTTTTACAGGTGAGTAACGACGATGACTTCCAGGTCGCTTGCATCGCCGCGGAATCGGCAATGAAACCAACTTATTGACGGGTAAGAAACGGCGGCGAAGTGGTACAGACTACGGCTTGGAGCCGCTGATGCCGAGTCCAAGCGGATCATTTTCCTCTTCCGCGATCGGCTCCAGTCCCGCCATCCGGCGATATTCTTCCTGGACCCGCTGGGGCGTCGCCAACCGCTGCGGCAACACTCGTCGCCCGACCAACAGCAAGTGGCTCAGGAAACTGATCAGTCCCAGCGCGATCACCAAATACACGACCAATCCGTCGAGCGAGTTGTTCCCGGCCCGCTCGATCGTCCAAATCCAATTGGTGAACTGCCAAGCGGAGTATTCGAATTGGCGGTAATCGTTCCAGTGCAACTGAATCGAATACGGAATCACGGACATCACCAGCAGCACCACCGCCATCGCGGCAATCCCGACCGAGACCTTGACCGGTTGTTTCCAACGCAACATGCCGACGATGGTCCGCACGCCAACCAGCGCGAACATCAGGTAGCAGCCGACGAGCACCAACATCAAACGGTGGCCCTCCAGCGCGTCGCCGATCCACACGCTTGCACTCGACTCGACCAATTGCCAAAGCAACCAGTGGGCCGCCGCCGCAGCGACGGTGAAGGTCGCCATCGAGAAGATCAGTCCTGTCGCCGGGCCAGGGGTGAGCCAGGTCAGCAATAGTCGTCCCAGAAACGTGCCCGGCAACTCGCGGCGAATGCGCGGCGTCATCGCGGGCGATTCCGCGGCCATCAGCGCTCCGACGAGCGCCCAGAATCCGACCAAGTAGATGCTCAACACCATGGGAATGAAGATCAGACTGTCCGGGTTCGTTCGTGCCGCCTGGCCGGACGCCACCGCGAAACTCGCCACGGCAATCACGCAGAACATGTGGACCAACACGGCGATGCGAATCCCAGTGGAGCGATTTTCACTCTCCGGTGTCAGCTTGGCCGCCGTTGCGGTGAGCAGAATCGCCGCCACGGTGATTCCGATCGCTAGGACCGAGACGATCATGAACAGCGTGTCGCTGAAACTGAGCGGGTTGCCACGCTGAATCAACTCGATTGCCAGCGATCCGAGTGCGAACTCCGAAGCGAGCAAAATCGATAGCACCGCCAACAAACTGGTGATCTGGCTGGTTCGTCCGGGTGTCACCGGCGCGAAAAACAACGCCACGATCGTCAGCCCCAGACCGGCCAACACCAGCATCCCCATCAGCAAGGCGAGTGTCGGCAAATCGACGCCACGCAGCGTGTAGGCGTAGGCCACGCATGGGAACAGGGCGATGAAATACAACAGCATCTGCAGCGCGGCGCTGGCCAACTTGCCACTGACGACCTGCCGCGGCGACAGCGCCGTGACCGACAGCAACTCCAGCGTCCCATCGTCGACCTCGCCCTCGAGCGAACGGTACGCTGCCAAGGGGACAACCAGTAACATCGGGACGGCGAGCACCAGGTAGTAGCCGATCAGCAACCGCGGGGCCGACGGCATGTAGTAAATCTGCGGCATCAGCAGCATGCTGCCGATGATCGTCCAGGCGAGCGAAGCGAACAGCAACAGGCCAAAGGTGGCCACGAACTGCCGACTCTTGAGCGCCTGGCGCGTCTCCTTGACCAGGATCGGATTGATCGCGTCGCCGGCGCGGGTCGCCCACGCATCGATTCGGTCGAGCCATGACGGCGGATGGTCCGCTTCCTCGTCGCTGTTGAAGATCGCGACCAGGTTGGCGTCGCGGGTGTCGCTGACCGTTGTCATCACTGCACCAAACCTTCGGTGACCTGCAAAAACACATCTTCGAGACTCTTGCTGCGGGCGGTCACCTCGGCGATCTCATGCCCGGCCATGATCAACTCGCGGACCAGCGCCGCTTGCTGAGCAACTTCCCCAGCGAACTCCATCCGCACCAATTGGCCGTCGATCACAAGGTTGGAGACATTGTGGTGCCGCCCCAGTTCGGCGGTCAGCTCGGCGCTGCTGCTGAGCACGCGCATAACCAGTTCGCGGTGCTGCTTCCGTTCCCGCTGAATTTCCTCGACCGACCCCGTCGCCAGCAGTTGGCCCTGTTCGATGATCCCGACCGAGTCGCACATCTCGGCCAATTCCGTAAGGATGTGGCTGCTAACCAAAATCGTTTTGCCACGGCCGGCCAACTCGCCGATCATCCGCCGCAGTTCGATCCGCGCCCGCGGGTCCAAGCCCGCGGCCGGCTCATCGAGGATCAGCACGGCCGGGTCGTGAATCAGCGCGCGTCCCAGGCACAGCCGCTGTTTCATCCCCTTGCTGAGTCCGCGAATCGGCTTTTCAGCCATCCCGCGAGTTCCGGTGAACTCCAGCACCCAGCGGAGCCGCCGCATCCGCTCGCGCCCCACCAAGCCATAGGCGCGGGCAAAAAAATCGAGGTATTCCCAGCAGTTCACATCGCGATAGGTGCCGAATGCATCGGGCATGTAGCCCAGGCGTTGGCGCACCAGTTCGGGATCGTTGATCACCGAAAACCCGTCGACGAAGGCTTCGCCGTAGCTCGGCAGGTCGAGGGTTGCCAGGATCCGCATGCTGGTCGTTTTCCCGGCGCCGTTGGGGCCGATGTAGCCGAACACGCCACCGCGGCTGACCGCAAACGAGACGTCGCGGACCGCTTTTGTGTTGCCGAAAAAGCGATGCAGCCGCCGCAGTTCGATGCACACCGAGTGGTCGCTATGGACGGCAGGCAGCGGTTTTGCCGGAGTGATCATTGCAGCTCTCCGAGCACGTAGTGGATGCTCTGCACCAGCGTCGCCGACGGCACCGCAATGCAATCCTCCGTGACATCGGCCAGGGCGATAAAGGTTCCGGGGTGAAGCGTGGAGGTGGTTTGCAGCATGTTCTGCAAGTGCCACTCCAGCCAGCCTTCGCTGCCGGAGACCCGCTGCGCCGCCGGGCTGCTGCGCCAGGGATCGGCGCTGATCAAACGACTGATCAGTTCCATGGAGCGGTTGCGTCCGAGGCTGATTCCCTCGGGCAACTCCGGCCGATTGCGAACGTACAAGTCGCTGAGGCTGCGAGCGATCTCGACATCATCGATCGGCGCGAGCGCAGCGGACTGGCCCGCCGCAAGCTCCACGGTGCTCCAGTAGCGCCCCTCCTGGGACCGGACGATGAGTTCGCGAAGAGGGTAGTCAAGGCGGCTTTCCACCCGCGGCGATGCCCCGCTCGCTCCGTCAATCAAGCTTAGGCCACCAGCATTTTCCAGCGGCCGATAAGCGACGAACTGCCGCTGCTGCCGCGACGGCAAAAACCCGCTGCTCAAGCGGATCGCCTCGTCGTCCAGCGCGATGGTGCCCAGTAGCACGCCTTCACCGCTGGTCAGATCGTGCCAGTTGTTGAACTCGCTCAGATAATAAGGCTCCAGCCGCGTATTACCGGGAAACCGCAGGCCATCGCTCGGACGCACACCGGCAAAATAGGTCGAGCGCCAGTAGCGCATCGCTCCGCCATCGCGATCGCACAGCCAGGTGATCTGGCGAATCCGCGCCTGCGTCCCCAAGCCATCGGCAATCAAACCATAGGTAAATAGAAACAGCGTCGTCACCAGGGCCAGCAGCGGAGCGACCACGAACATCAAGTAGCTACGCCCCATCTGGTTGAGTTTGCGATAGGCGACCGGGCCGACGAGGATCACAAACACGATCAGCAGACCGATGAAGGTGTAGACCGGCGGCTGAGCGACGCCGGGGATCACCCAGTTCCAAAATCGCCCATCACCGGCGATCGGATCGACACCCCGTGTCAGCACGCTCGCCGTGCGTTCCTCCGAGCGCTGAAGCATGGCCTGCCACAACGGATGAGTCTTGTTCAGGGTGTCCGGTAGCCGGCTGCCGACGATCAAGCCGACGCCGAGTTGCAGCGTAAACGTATCGTCGGGCCCCACACCGCGCGCCCGGTCATGGAGCCACTGGAGGTTTTCCATGACAAACGATGGCCCCGATGGGTTGCCACGTTGGAACGCTTGTAACTGCTCCGCCAGCGCACGGCGCGGCCGCAGTGATGAACCGTAAACGTAATTCGGCTGCATCAGCAGAGCGGCCGGTGGCATGCCTGTCAGCAGGTCTGAGGACGGTAATTCCGCCAGCCCTTGGATCATCTGCAGCTCGCTATCGGCGTCGCTATCGGCGAGCGCCGCAGGATCGAAAGCCGTACTGAAGTGCACCTGCACCGCCGGCGGATCGTCGACTTCGAGCAGCCACAGCGCTCCACCACAGCGGACAAACTGCCGCAGAGCGAGTTCCGCCTCGGGGCGATGCTCTGCCAGCCACTGGTAGGTCGACCAGCGGGTGATCCAGACGTGCGACTGCCCAATGCCCTTCCAATCCGTAGGAACCTCTTCGGCGGTACGATATTCCAGTCCCGCAGCGCGGCCAGATTGGCGGAGCACACTCACCGCCGCCTGCGGCGAACTGAGCGTCTCGAGCATGACAATTTCCGGTGCAATCGCCGCCAACAAGCTGCGCAAGTCGTCGATGTTGGCAGGGTTGCTGGCGGCCGACAAAGGCACTGAGCCGGGTCCGGCAATCCAGCAAAAATTACCTTCAACCGACTCCATCCAGGCCGCTTCCAACGCGTCACCGCGACCGCTGCCGGGTCCGAATTGACCTCGGTAGCCGCTGAGCGGTTGCCCGGCTTCTAGCACCGTCACGTTCAGCGTCCCGCCGAGCACCCATTTCGGCAGATAAACCGTTTGCTTCAGCGGCCCGGAGCCCGCCGGCAGCGCCAACGTCAATTGATAACTGGTGCTGCGGCTCCGCGGCGCCACGCTAGCGGGCTGCAAGACCAAACGCAGTTGAAGCTGACGGTCTTCAGCAAACGTCCGTGCGGTCGGGGAGACGTTCACGTGCAGCGGGATGTCGCCAAAGCGATGCAGGTTGTCAGCGGCGAGATCGAGCGTAAAGCCGTTTGGGGCCTTACCTGCTTCAGGGAGCGCCAGTCGGATGTCGCCAGCCCAATAACTTGCCGGCTGCGCCCCCAGCGGCACGGCCAACGCCAGCCACAGCAGCAGCGAACCGACTGGCGCCCAGCGCGCGCGGGCCACCCCCGAAACCGCTGCAAACATCGGGGAGACACAGAGGCGTTTAATGGCCAGCTCCAACGAAACGACAAGATCGACAAGACGGCAATGCACAGCGGACAGGCTGCGAGCGGCTCAGCCCGGTTCATCGTCGCTGATTTCACAGCGCCGCTCAACAGGTGGGGGCCCCAAGTGCCAAAACTTCTCCTGACCCCTTAACTCGGTGTCCCCTTCACCCTGGGTGCTGCCCCACACGAGCAGGCCCGATGACGAACCGGACCGACGCAGTAGAATGGGCGACGGGCGTCAGCAGGCTTTCGCAGCGCTGGCCCGCCGAACTCCGTCCACTGCGGGATGGTCCGGCTCCGTTTCTGTTTTCGGAGGTCTTTTGTTCATGCCGCTTTACGAATATCAGTGTGACGCGTGTCAACAGACGGTTGAAGTGTTGGTCCGCAGTCAGGCCGAGCAGCCCAGTTGTCCGGTCTGTGGTACCGATCGGCTAGAAAAACTGCTGAGCGTTCCGGCCAGCCCGGCGGTCCGCGGCGGCGGATTGCCGGTCGCTTCACGCGGTGATTCCGCAGCTCAAGCCTGCGGCGCCCCGCGGTGTTGCGGCGGCGGTTGCCAGTTCTGATTCCCCAGTTCGATCGACAGGAAAACGGACGTTCGCCATGGCCCGCAACGAGCAACTGATCCGCCAGCACAAGATAATGCAACTGCTCGAAGCGTCGCGATTTGGCAGAACGCTCGATGAACTGCGTGACGACCTCGTCCGCGATCTGGGGCTGAGCAACCTGCATGAGCGAACGGTTCGCCGCGATGTCGAAGCGCTGACCGCGGCCGGGCTGGATATCCGCAGCGAAACCCGCGAGCGTGGCAAGGTCTACATGCTCGGTCGAGTCGAGCATGGGATTCACAAAATCAGCGTCTCCTCGACCGAGCTGATCGCGCTGTCGATCGGCCGCGAGTTGCTGTTCCCGCTGCTGGGGACGCAGTACTGGCAAGGGATTGAGACGTTTTGGAACAAGCTCCGCGATGCGGTTCCCGAAGGCGTGTGGGAGCACTATCAAAAATATCGCAAGTCGATCCACGTGTTCGGCACGCTGGGCAAAACCTACGAACGCCATGAAGGGATGTTGCGGACGATCAATCGGGCGATCGCCGAGCACCGGATTTTGGAGATCGAGTACGAGCCGACCGGGAAGCAGCCTTCGGTTCGCCAGGTCGAACCGTACGGTCTGGCGGTCTACCAAAGCAGCATCTATGTCGTCGCTGCGGCCAGTGAAGTCACCGATCCGGCCGAGCGGCTGCGGCACTGGAAACTCGATCGCTTCCACCGCGCCACGGCGCTGGACCGCTGGTTCAAGCCTGACCCGGATATTGACCTGAGCGAGCACCTAAGCCGCTCGATCGGCATTTTTTCAGGCGAAGCGACGGCGGAAGTGCAGATCCGGCTGGGCGAATCGGCCGCGGGCTGGGTCCGCGAAGATCCCTGGCATCCTGATCAGCAGATGGAGCCGCTCTCCGGGGGCGGGGTGATGCTGACGGTTCCGGCGGCGCACCCGCGCGAGCTGTTGCCGAAAGTGCTGTCACTGGGCAGCGATGCCGAAGTGATTGCCCCGGAGTCGTTCCGGGCCGCCGTGGCAGATGTCGTGCAGAAACTCGCCGAGCGTTATGAGACCACTGCAAGCTGACTCGGCACCCCGTTGTCGGGTAGGATGGCAGCAGCATGATTGCCAGTACCTCCTTGGACAGACCAGTTCGCTTCCGGGGCTAGTGAAGCTATGTCGATTGAACTCGCTCGTTTTGCCCGGCTGGGTCGAAACACGAACCGGACGCTCGTGGTGTGCGTGGCGGCCGCCATGGCCTGCACTGCCGCGGCCGATTCTCCCAAGCCGGCCGCCGAAGCCGATGTCCCGAAATTGATCGAGCAACTGGGGCATCCGAGTTATGCCGCGCGGCTCCGAGCCCGCGAATCGCTGGAACGGCTCGGCTTGCAGGCGTTTGACGATCTACATGCGGCGCAGTACTTACCGGATGTCGAAGTCGCCACCGCCGCGCGGTACCTCGTCAGCAGTCTGTTGGTCAGTTGGTCGACCGAGTCGGACCCGCCGGGCGTGCGCGAGGCGCTGCACGAATACGGCGCGCAGAGCGAAACCGAGCGGCAGACCCGGATGGATCGATTGGCCGAGTTGCCGGGTCGCCAGGGCTTGCCGGCGCTCGTCCGGCTGGCACGTTTTGAGACCTCGCTGAAGCTCAGCCGCGAGGCCGCGCTGGCCGTGATGCGTGCTCCGATGATCGAGGATGCGGCGGCTCGTAAGTCGCAAGCCGAGACGATCAGGGAGGTCCTCGGCCGCAACGAGCGACAGGCAGCGCAGTGGTTGCGGGTCTATGCCGAAGACCTCGAACAAGGCGAATACGCGGCGGAAAAATGGGAGGCTCTGGTAGCGGAGCAGCGACAGACGGTCGATCAAGGCGGCGATAGCTTGACGACGCGGCCGGCGGTGCTGGAACTGATCCGCGTCTGCGCCACCCGGGCCGTGGCGGCCGGAAAACGCGATGCAGCGCTGGCGCTGGTCAGCGCGAATCTTGATCTGGTCCCGCCGCGATCGCTCGAAGTACTGGACGCTTGCAGTTGGGCGATCGACAACAACATGCATGCCTTGGTGCTGCAACTTCACCAGCGCAATCCGGAACTGTTCGCACGGCAACCCATCTTGCTGTACGGTGCGGCCGAGGCGCTGCTGGCCACCGGCGCCGGAGAGCCAGCCGCGGATGAGCTTGCAGCGCAGGCCGCCGCCATCGATCCGCTGCCGCCGGAGGGCAGCGAACAAGCTGCGCGGCTGTCGCCCAAGGCGCTCGAAGAACTCGCCTACCGCCACCGCGAAATCGGGCGTGAGTTGGAGTCGCGCGGGCTGTTCCGCTGGGCCGAGCGCGAGTATCGGCACATCATCGACGCGATGCCGATCGACACCTTGATCGCGGCCGCCGCGCGTACTCATTTGGCGACGATGTTCGGCGACCTGTTGCGTTATCAGGAAGGCTATGAAACGCTCCAGCCGCTGATCCAACGGGCCGAAGAGGACCAGACCTTCGCCCGCCGGCTGCAGTCGCAGTTCATCAATGTCAACCGGATGAAGTCGACGATGCTCTATTACCGGGGCTTGGTTGAAGCCAAAGCGGAGGCTGCGGAGCAACGACAAGCAGCGCAACAAACGCTGCTGGCGGCGTTGGAGCTTGACCCGATCAACGTCGACATCCTGATCGCCATGTATCGGCTCGATGGCGATCAGCGGTGGCGGGATGACGTGCGCGGGCGAATCCACTCGATCGCCAGCACGTTCGACAATCAGATCGAAGTGGTCAGTCAGCAAATTCGCCTCCGCGTCCACTTTCCCGACATGTCCGACCGGCTCGCTGAACACTACAACCAGTACGCCTGGTTGATCAGCAACACCGAAGGCGACCAGCAAAAGGCGCTGCAGTACAGCCTGCGGTCGCTGGAACTGTCGCCCGACGAGCCGGCGCTGCTCGATACCGCGGGACGGTGTTACTTCGCGGTCGGCGACCTGGAGAACGCGCTGCGGGTGCAGCGCCGGGCCGTCAAGGTGATGCCGCATTCACCGCCGCTGACCCGTCAGTTGGCCGAGTTTGAAGCTGCCGCACAAGCGACCGACGAGCGTGTGCCGGACACCGAGCAGGAACCGAGCGCCAGTGATGACAGCGGCCAGTCGTCCTGATTCCCAGAGCCGCCGCGCCTCAGTCGAGGCTGCGCGGCTGCAGTTGGTAAAACAACGCTCGCTTTTGGTCCGGCAGGGCGTAGTCAAATCCGCAGCGTTTAAGGAAATCCTCGCTGCTGCTGATCGCCATCACCTCGACGACGCCGAGTTCTTTGGCCCGCTGGACGCAGCGACCGACGAGTTCTTGACCGATCCCACGGCCCTGGTAATCGGCGCTGACGGCGAGGCTTTGGACTTCGGCGAGCTTGCGGCTGTAGACCTCGACCGCGGCAAATCCCACGGCGCGGCCGCCGGCTTCAGCGATGAAGCCGTGGCGTGTCAGCTCGATCACCTCCGCTTCGGTGCGGGCGAACAGCTTGTGATTCGCGACGTAGGGTCGCAAGATCGCATGAATCGCGTCCGCGTCCTCGGGGGTCGCTTGGCGATACGTGATCGTGTCGTTGGGGGCGCTGGCGGCAACTCGGTTGGCCAGGGCGGCATCTTCGTGGTTCATCCGGTATGCCTCAGGCGTTGAGTCGAACGGGGCTGGTCGCTTCCTTGATCGCGTCGCGCATCAACTGCGCGGGCGCTTCACGGCCGGTAAACAGCTTGAACTGGTAGGCTGCTTGGCGGACGAACATGTCGACCCCGGTGATCACCTTGGCCTTCGCCTCGCGGGCCTGCTTGATCAGCAACGTGTTTTCCGGATTGTAGACCGTGTCGAACACGACCATAAAATTGTTGATCGCCGATTTGGCGTACGGCGTTTCGTCAACGTTCGGATGCATCCCGACCGGCGTGCCGTTGATCAGCAATTGTGGGTTCTGCGCATGCCGATCGTCCCAGTTGACCACGCGCGTACCGAGTTCATGAGCCATCGCCGCGGCGCGATCGAAACTGCGGCTAGCGATCGTGACTTCGGCACCGCGCTGTTTCAGCCCCCAGGCAATGGCCCGCGAGACGCCGCCGGCGCCGAGCAAGAGCACGCGGCGTCCTTGATGCGAAACGGCCACATCGGTCTTGGAATAGGCGGCGTTGATACAGTCCATCGCCGCTCGGTAGTCGGTGTTGTAGCCCAGCCGATCGTTCTCGTCGAAGATCATCGTGTTGATCGCGCCGATACCGGTCGACGACGCCTCGGCCTGCGTGCAGTAGTCGAGCGCACGCTCTTTGTGCGGGATCGTGATGCTGATCCCATGGATGCCGAGTTGCGGACAGGCCGCGATGAACGCGTTCAAATCATCCGGTGGGACGCGAAACGGCAAGTACCGGCCGTTGACACCAGCGTGCTGCATCGCCCGGTTGTGGATCAGCGGGCTGTGGCTGTGCGCCACCGGATCGGCCACGACCCCGAACAGCTCGGTATGCTCGTCGATCTCGTCGAAGCGATACAGATCGTGCATCTGCTTGTAGTTCAACTGCCCGGGCGCCATTTTGCGGTCGGTGCTATAGGTCGCGTAGGTGAACGGCGACCCGACGCGGCTGGCGAGGATCCGGGTCATCATCCCGATTTCGCCCATGCAGATCCCGATCGTCGGCACCGTGGCATTTTTGACCAATTCCAGCATCCGCACATTGTCGGCAAAGGTCGTGGCCATCGTCGCGATCTTGACAATGTCGGCGTCCTCGGCGGCCATCGCCGCATGCAACTCTTCGAGGTTGTCCGGGGTGCCGCTGAAATCATGGAAGCTGACCACGCGTTTGGTCGTTCCATAACGCGGGATTTGGCCGGCGATGTCCGCTTCCAAATCGACATATTCCACGCCCGAGACGATCGCCGAACGCAACAGCATCTGGCGGTCGGCTTCGGTCCCCATCCAGCGTCCGCCATCCTCGCGGCGTCGCACGGCGATCAACACCGGGGTGGGGCGGTTGTTGATCAGCCGGCCGATGTTGACCGCACGGCCGATGAAATCCAAACGCAACTCCACCAGCTTGGCGCCGTTGTCAGCCAGATGCTGGTGTTCGGCGATCATGTGTTTGTGCCGGGTGCGGCCGAGGCTAACGCAAATCATGAAGCTGGTCGAAGCAGAGGAAAGTGACGGGGACAAAAAAAGGCGTTTGGTCGCCACAAGTGCCGGTTGGTTGTCCGTGGCAATACCGCCGAGACGTCGCCCGCCGGGGCAGACGCGCGTATATAATACGTGACATGAACAAGTTGCCTACAACCGTCTGCGTATTCCTGCTGCAAGCGATCGCTCTGAGCAGCGCTGCAGCACTTGCCGCCGATTGGCCGCTGCCCCGCGGCGATGCGCAGGCAACCGGTTCGACTGCGACCGAACTGCCCGCCGATTTGACGGTGCGGTGGGAGTTTTCTGCTGCCGAGGCGGTCGAAGCGCCGCCGGTGGTCGCCGCCGGACGTGTCTACCTCGCCGATGTGGCCGGGACAATTTATTGTGTAACCAGCGATCAGGGCGCCGAGCAATGGAAGCTGTCGACCGAAATCGGATTCATCAGCGGCCCGGCGGTCGATGGCGATCTGCTGGTGATCGGCGACTTGGATGGCAAGGTCTACGCCGTCGAAACGGCTAGCGGTGAACTGCGGTGGACGCAGGAAATCGGCGGTGAAATCACTTCCGCAGCCGCCTTCATCAACGACCGCGTGCTGGTCGCCTCGCAGGACGGCAGCCTGTACGCACTGGCCCGCGATGACGGCTCACTGCTGTGGACGTACGAAACCAGCGACCAGATTCGCTGCAGCCCCTCAATTGCCGGCGGACAGACGTTCCTTGGCGGTTGCGACGGCAACCTGCACACGATCGCGATCCGCGATGGCCAATCATCCGCCGAGCCGCTGCCGCTGGGCGGGCCGACCGGCAGCACACCGGCGATCCTCGGTGACCGAGCCTTCCTGCCGATCATGGACGGCGCCGTGATCGCCTTTGACTGGAAATCGAATCGCGAACTGTGGCGACACACGGATGAGGAACGCGCCCAGGAATATCGCAGCAACCCGGCGGTGCGCGGTAACCTCGTGGTGGTTTCTAGCCAGAATCGCCAAGTCGATGCGCTCGATACCGAGACCGGCGAGCGAAAGTGGCGGTACACGCTGCGGCGGCGGGCCGATGCCTCGCCGGTGATCGCTGGCAACGATGTCTGGATCGCCTCGACCGATGGACGCTTGACCCGGTTGTCGCTCGCCGATGGCAGCGAGCAGTGGCAATACGAAATCCGTGGCCAGTTTACGGCTTCGCCTGCAATTGCCGATAACCGTTTATTCATCGCCGACAGTCGCGGCGTGCTCCGCTGCTTCGCCGCGCCGTAGTCGCGCCCCGCGCCGCCCGCCAACAAATATCCCTCCCTGAAAGATGCGTTTTGCTTATGAGCACTGCCGAAACCCAGCGAACTGAGAAAAAGACCGAAGTCGGCAGCTACTTCATCTCGAACTATCCGCCCTACAGCCGCTGGAACAGCGATGCGTTACCAGCGGTCTCGGAGGCGTTACATTCGCCGCCGCAGGTCACCACGCCGCTGGGGCTGTACCTGCACATTCCGTTCTGCCGCAAACGCTGCAAGTTCTGCTACTTCAAAGTCTTCACCGATGTGCGGGCCGCCGATGTGCAACGGTACGTCGATGCGCTGTGCAGTGAAATTTCGCTGGTCGCTGAGCTGCCGGTGATGGGTGACCGGCCGTTCCGATTCGTTTACTTCGGCGGGGGGACACCCAGCTTTTTGTCACCCAAACAGTTGACGACGCTGGCCGAACGGCTCCGCAAGCACATCACCTGGGACGGCGCAGAGGAAGTGACCTTTGAGTGCGAACCGGGAACGCTGAGCGAGACGAAGGTCAAGACGCTGCGTGAGGAAGTCGGCGTGACGCGGCTGAGTCTGGGGGTCGAAAACTTCGATGACAAGGTCCTCGAGGAGAACGGCCGCGCCCACCTTTCCAAACAAGTCTTCGCCGCTTGGGAGTGGATCCAGGCCGCTCAGTTCAATAATGTCAACATCGACCTGATCGCGGGCATGGTCGGCGAAACCTGGGATAACTGGAAAGAAAACATTCGCCGCACGATCGAGCTCAGCCCCGACAGTGTGACGATCTACCAGATGGAACTGCCGTTCAATACGGTCTACAGCGCCGACATTCTCGGCAATAAGGTGGAGACAAAGGTCGCCGATTGGCCGACCAAACGCGCCTGGGTCGACTACGCTTTCACGGAACTGGCAGCGGCCGGTTACAGCGTCAGTAGCGGCTACACGATGGTCAAAGACGCCAGCAAGGTGAACTTCTCCTACCGAGACAACCTTTGGCAGGGTGCCGATCTGATCGCCACGGGGATCGCCAGCTTTGGTCACGCCAGCGGCGTGCATTACCAGAATTTCGCCGATCTGGAGAAGTACTACGCGGCGGTCGATGCTGGCTCGCTGCCGCTGGGCCGCGGGTTTGTACCGACCGAACATCAGTTGCTTGTGCGCGAGCTGATCCTGCTGCTCAAGCGGGGCTACCTCGACCGCGGTTATTTCCAGAAAAAGTTCGGCGTCGATATCCTGACCCACTGGGCGGAAGCTTGGACGCGGTACATCGATGACCAGTACGTGGTCGTCGCAGGCGACCGCATTCAGTTGACCCGTCAGGGGCTGCTGCGAGCCGATGCGCTGCTGCCGGCGTTCTTCGAAGCGGAGCACCAGGGAGTCCGCTACACGTGAGTCAGGGCGCTTCGGAGCGGAAGTCCCAGTCGCCGAGCGCTGCGCTGGCCAGCGACCCACTTGCCCGCCACTTCATGATGGGCGAGTTTAAAGCGGTCTTGCCCAGCGAGCTGCGGTACACCACCAATCACATGTGGGCGGCGCCGGCGGTCGACACGACTTCCGGTGATGCCAATGCGGCGAATATCGAAGCGGAGCACGGGCGATGGCGGTTCGGGCTGACCGCGTACGCCGTGCGGTTGCTGCAAGACGTCTACTTTTTGGACTGGGTGGTGGAACCGCCCACGGCGATCACCCGCCGCCAGCAACTCGGTTCGATCGAGAGCAAGAAAGCGGAAAGCGATCTGTATGCACCGGCTGCGGGCCAATTGATCGCATTCAATGAGGAAGCGCTCAACGACCCTTCGGTGATCAACGTGGACATCTATGGCGGCGGCTGGCTGTTCGAGCTCGCTCCAGCGAACGCGGGCGATTTGCTCGACATCGACGCCTACCTCGCCCACCTGGACCAAGCCTGGGTGGTGGCGCAGCGAACGATCAAAGGGCAGGTTTAGACACCACGGCTGCGGCCACGCCGGACCAACTCGTCTAGATCGTCGATCAATCGCTGCGTGATCTCGGGGAACTGCTCGCTGACGTCGTTGGCCTCGCCAGGATCCTGCTCTAAATCAAATAACTGGTGCTCGGGCATCGGCGTCGGCACCAACCGCAGGTTGACGTTGTTTGCTCGCCGCGTCTTGTGACGGACGAGTTTCCACTTGCCTTGGCGATACCCCAGGTTGCCCGATTGGCCGTTGTCTTGAACCAGCAGCGATGTTCGCCCCTTCGCATCGGGCTCACCGAGCAGCGCCGGCAGGACGTCAAGGCTGTCGAGAAACGCATCGTCAGGCAAGGTTTGTCCGGTCAACTGTGCGAAGCTGGCGGCCAAGTCGATCGTGCACACGAATTCGTCTGACACGCCCGGTTGAATGCGACCGGGCCAGCGGGTGATCAGCGGCGTCCGCGTGCCGCCTTCAAACACGTTGTACTTGCCGCCGCGGAACGGGCCGGCAGGCCGATGATCACCGAGCTTCTCGATAGCTTCATCCACATAGCCGTCGTCGAGCACCGGGCCGTTGTCGCTGCAGAAAACGATCAGCGTCTGCTGGTCCAGGTCGAGCCGACGGAGTGTTTGCAGCAACTGGCCCACGCACCAATCGAGTTGCAAGATGCAGTCTCCTCGCGGTCCCAACTCACTGCTGCCGACAAACCGCTCATGGGCCACTCGCGGTACGTGAATGTCGTGCGAGGAGAACAGCAGGAAAAACGGTGCCTCGCGGTTCTGTTCGATCCAGCGGTTTGATTCCTGCACCCAGTGGTCGGCTAAATCCTCATCACGAAACCGAGCCGCCTGCCCGCCGGTGTAGAACCCGATCCGGCTGATCCCGTTGTGGATCGTTGCGTTGTGACCATGCGACCAATTGAGCTTGAGTTGGTCGCGGTGCGTCAACCCGGTCGGATGATCCTCGCTCGGTTTTTCCGCGCCGACCCACAGCGGATCGGTGGGATCGAGATTGCGAACGCGGTGATCCTCGACGAACACCTGCGGGACACGATCGTTCGTCGTCGGCAACAAGAAGCAGTGGTCGAACCCGATCTCCAGCGGCCCCGGTTTGAGCTCGTCGTTCCAGTCCGGCCCCTTGCCGCGCGCACCGAGCCCCAAATGCCACTTGCCGATCACAGCGGTGCGGTATCCCGCCTGCTTCAGCAGCGACGCCAGCGTCGGCGTCTCGGGCTGGATCAATGCCGGGCTGTTGGGCGGAGCGATTCCGGTCCCTGGGACGCGAAACGCATAGGTGCCGGTGAGCAGCGAATACCGCGTCGGTGTGCAGGTCGATGCGGAGCAATATCCGCTGGTGAAACGCATCCCTCCGGCGGCGAGCGAATCGATGTGCGGGGTTTGCAGCGCCGTCGCGCCGTAGCAGGAGAGGTCACCCCAGCCGAGGTCGTCGGTCAGGATGACGATGATGTTAGGGCGTTGGTCAGCCGATGCGACCGGCGCAAGGGCCGCCCACGTCAGCGCCGCCAGCGCGACCGACAGGCGAGGAGATGCGAGCGACATAAGTCTAAGCAGCCCAAGAGGTGATATTCGGCAAAATTCTATCAGCCGGTACGCGTTAGCGTCTGGTTCTCGCGAACCATGATCTTATCGCTACGGCAGGCCAGCATTTCGCTCCCCGCCGTTCGGCCGCGTTAGCTGAGCGCTTCGGAAAACGCGTCGACGATCAGCGCATGCGCTTCTGCGGCGCGGCTGGCGTCGATCACCGTGTTCACCTGCAGTTCGCTGGTGTTGATCATCTGCACGTTGATTCCGGCTGCCGCCAGCGTCTTGAACAACACACTGGCGACTTGCGTGTGGCTCCGCAGCCCGATGCCGCTGACCGTGACCTTGACGATTCCGGTGGCGCCCTGCACGCCGCGCATCTGATGCCGTGCACAGATCCCACGGGCGACATCCAGTGCGTGCTCCAGGACCTCCTCGCTGACGGTGAACGTGAGGGTCGTCGCGCCGTCTTCGCCTTCGTAGCCCTGGACGATCATGTCGACAAAGATCCCGGCTTGTCCGATGGTTTCGAACACATCGGCCGCAATTCCCGGATGGTCCGGTACGCCTTGCAGCGTCACGCGGGCTTGCGGGCCCGAGACCGAGATGCCGGTCAGGGTCAGTTCTTCCAGGGCGTCGTCACGGAGCCGCGAGACGAGTGTTTGCACGTCGGCCGTCGGGGCGCGTTCGGCGCGAATTTGCTGCCAGGTCTTGGCGTCCTCGGGTTCCCGGTCGAGCGCAAACGCTTGATGCACGGCGCGAAGTGCAATGTCGCCCTGATCGCGCGGCACGAGCGCCGAGATCTTGATTTCGCTGGTCGTAATCATCTGGATGTTCACGCCGGCATCGCCCAGGGCGTGGAACATGCGCGCTGCGACATTGGTTTGCGACGCCATCCCCAGGCCGACGACCGACACCTTCGAGACCTCGCGTTCATGAATCACACTGGCCGCCCCCAGCGCTGCGGCCGGCTTCTTGATCGCTGCCAGCACCGCCTGCAGCTCGCCACCGGGGACGGTGAACGAGATATCGGCCAAGCCGCCGCTGCCGACGTTCTGCACGACCATGTCCACAGCGATCTTTTTCTCGGAAATCGCCGAAAAGATTTCCAGGCTGGTTCCCGGAACGTCGGGGACACCCAAGATCGACACCCGCGACTCCTCGCGGGTCAGCGCCGCGCCGCTGACCGCCGCCGCACGCGACTCCGGTTCCGCAACGATCATCGTCCCTTCAATGTCCGAGAAACTGCTGCGAACATGAATGGGGACACCAAACTTCTTGGCGAACTCGATCGAGCGGCTGTGCATCACGCCGGCGCCGAGACTGGCCAGTTCGAGCATTTCGTCATAGCTGATCACACCCACGCGGCGGGCTTCGGGCAAGATCCGCGGGTCGGTCGTGTAGACTCCGTCGACGTCGGTGTAGATCTCACAGGCGTCGGCCCCGAGCACCGCGGCCAGCGCCACGGCCGTGGTGTCGCTGCCGCCGCGACCGAGCGTGGTGATGTTCAAATCATCGTCGATCCCTTGGAACCCGGCAGCGATCACGATATTGCCGTCATCGAGCAACCGGCGGATCCGATCGGTCGAGATCGACTTGATCCGCGCCTTGGTGAACGTATTGTCGGTGCGGATCCCAAGCTGACCGCCGGTCAGGCTGACCGCCTTGGAGCCGAGCGAGTCGATCGCCATCGCGACCAGCGCCACGCTGACCTGCTCGCCGGTGCTGAGCAGCATGTCCATTTCGCGGGCCGGCGGAGCAGAACTGACCTGGCTGGCCAAACTCACCAACAGGTCGGTGTTGTGCCCCATGGCGCTGACGACCATCAACACCTGATGGCCCTCCAGCGAAGCGCGAATCGCTTTGCGAGCTGCGGCGCGAATCTTCTCGGGGTCGGCAACGCTGGTGCCACCAAACTTTTGAACGATCAAAGACATCGGAGCAGGGAAATGGGGTAAGAGAATGGAGTCAGGAAAACGGGGTCAGCCCTGTGGGTGGCGGTCAGTGCATAAACGGTTTCATCAGATCCCATCCTTTCTCCACCCGCCAGCCGCTGGCCCGGGCTGCTGCTTCGTCATAGCTGGTTTGCGAATCGGTCTCGATCGACGAGCCGGCGATCACGAACGGGACGTCACCATGGCTGTGTTTCTTGGTAGCACACGGGGTGGGATGATCCGGCGAGACGAGGATGCGGTAGTTGCCAAAGCTCTGCAGCTTCTCCACAATCGGCCCCACAATCGCCTCGTCGATCCTTTCTAACGCCGCAATCTTGGCGTCGTGGCGGCCTTCGTGTGACGCTTCATCCGGGGCTTCGATATGCACGCAGACCAAGTCGTACTGATCCAGTGCGGCGACCGCGGCGCGGCCTTTGGCCTCATAGTCGGTATCGAGGTAGCCGGTTGCCCCGGGAACCTCGATCCGCGGCCAGCCGCACAGCGCGGCGATCCCGCGGAGCAGATCGACAGCGGTGATCATCGCTCCCTGGACGCCATAGAGCGACTGGAACGAAGGGAGCCGCGGAGCGCCGCCAAGTCCCCACAGCCACAGGTTGGTCACCGGCCGCTTGCCAGCCTGGCGCCGTGCCGCGTTGATCGGGTGCTCGGCAAACAGTTCTGCTGAGCGTTCCATTAGGCTGACCAACAAGTCGCTGCCCGGACCGCGCGGATACTCGTGATCGACCGGCAGATCGGTCAAGTCATGGGGGGCGCGCGAACGGGTTTGGACCGAAAATGGCGTCGGGACATCGGGCCGACCGCGGTACAGCAACAGGTTGCGGTAGCTGACGCCCGGCACGAATTGCAATTGTGAAGGGTCGATGCCGAACAGTTGCTCGCGCGACGCCTGGTCGATCAGGCTCGCTTGTGCCGCGGCCAGCAATTCAGTGGCTTCGGCAGTGGTGACATGATCGGCGGTGAAGTCAACCATCACTTGATCTTCGACGGTGACCAAGTTGCAGCGAATCGCCCAGTCGCCATCGGCCAGTTCGATCCCCTGTGCTGCCGCTTCCAACGGTGCGCGGCCGGTGAAGTAGCTGTCCGGGTCGTAGCCGAGCAAACACAGGTTGGCGACTTCGGAACCGGCCGGCAGGTGCGCCGGAGTGTTGTTGCTCAGCCCAACGCGGCCGGCCGCGGCAAGACGATCCAGATGAGGTAACCGGGCTGCTTGCAGCGGCGTCTTTCCGCCGAGGGCATCGATCGGCTCATCGGCACATCCGTCGGGGATGATGATGGCGTATTTCATGCGAATTGCTTTCTCTATCCAGCGTGCTCAGCGGTCGGCGACCAGCGGCAGCAGTAGTTTCAATTGGGAGGGCCAGCAGGATGTACCGGATCGGCACCTTCCATCCCAGCGGCAGTAAACGAACACGCACGACGACCCGTCCTCGCCCGCTGGCAGCGCACGAATCGACGGCTCATCGCAGGCCGGGGTGAAGGTGCCGGGTGAAAGTGTAAGGCCAGACCCGGATTTCGGGGAGCGGTCCCGCAAGCTGCTCTGGCTGCGATCCAGGGGATCACCCGAGTCGCTGCGCACCCGAGCTTACGCCGCTGTGGAAGCGGCCGGGGTAGGGCGATCGGTTCTGGTCGCGAGCACCTCAAGCGTGCCGGCTGACTGAATTTTCTCGAAATCCATGTCCGTTGTCACTTATCGCTGCTTTTCGCGTTCCTCAATCCGCGCCGGGAAGCTGACCACGACCAGTTGCTGGTCCGCTTCGTTCCAGGCGTATTCCTGGTAATACGGCAACATAGCCAGCGCGATCCCGTCGGGCTGGCCCGGTTTGATGATCTCGCGGATGAACTCCGCGTGCGTCAGCGGCTTGGGGTCGGCGATGCTCTGGGCGTTGCGGATCTGGATCGCTTGGTGGACCGCCATGGCGCCGACTTTCGCGACGCTGGTGCGATAGGCTTCGGCCGACTGCAGCAGCGGGTTGGTGGAGGTGATCCCTGGATCGACCTCTTCGCCGCCAGCGGCGAGCGCTTCGTCCAGCGACAGCACGTTCTGGGTCGTCTGGTTGATCGTCTCGCGCGGTGTCGCTTCTTCGGCAGTGACCGCAGCAGGGTCACCGCTGCTTGCCGTCGCCTCGGCGGGCTGCGGTTCTTTGGGCACAAAACAGCCGGCGGCTAGCAACAGGATCCCGCAGCCACTCAGCCGCAGACTTTGAGTCAGAGATGATGAGACGCTCAAAAGCATGGCGGCGCAGTGCAGTAGAGGGTGAAGGTGGAACCGTTCGGCAACCGGTCGCTGGCGGCCAGGCACCGCCAGCGACCGAAAAATCAGATGCTCACCCGAATCAGGCGAGCGGGAACTTGTACTGGCCGGGCTGGGCGACTGCGGCTTCCACGGCCTGATCCCAATCGTACTCCTTCGGCCCCAAGTCTTGCGGGCTAGTGGCGACCTGTTCGTAGGTCAATTCCGCGCCGGAGTAGCAGACTTCGCGGCCCATGATCGCCATCATCGTGCTGCGACACATGTACAGGCCGTTGTTGATCCGCGGCCGTTGGCCACGAATCGCCTGGAACAGTTCAACATGTTCTTGGTCATACATGTTCGTCTTGTTGCCGGTGAACTTCCAGCGGTTTTCGCCTTCGATCTCATGCGCCAGCAGCTTGGCCGACCCCTGCGTGCCGAAGACGAAGTCTTCGGTTTGCGTGAAGCTCCGCGGGAACTGGCGGGTGTAGGCGTGCGTCCGCGAGCCGTCGGCCCATTCATACACGACCGCGAAGTGGTCGTAGATGTTGCCTTGCGTCGCATCGCTGCGGAGTTGCCGTCCGCCCATGCCGTAGGCCTTGACCGGCGGTTCGTCGTGCCGCAGCCACATCGCTTTGTCGAGGCTGTGAATGAACTGCTCAACGTAGTGATCACCCGAGAGCCAGGTGAAGTAGTACCAGTTACGGCACTGGTACGACATCTCGCTCTCACCCGGTTTACGGGGGCGAATCCAGATCGGCGAGGTCAGGTAGTTAGCGGTTGTCGAAATGATGTTGCCGATCGCCCCATCATGCACCTTACCGACCGTCTGACGGACTGCTTCGTCATACCGCCAGCACAGACCGCTGACGACGTTGAGTCCCTTGGCATCGGCTTGTTCACAGGCCGCCATCACCCGCCGCACGCCGGCCGGATCGGTCGCAATCGGCTTTTCAGCGAAGATGTGCTTGCCAGCCGCTACCGCTTCTTCCATCTGCGCCGGACGGTAATGCGGCGGCGAAGCGAGCAGCACGACGTCGATGTCGCTGTTGATGACCTGCTTGTAGGCGTCGAAGCCGACGAAAGTATGCTCGTCATCGACGATGAACTGGTCGGGGCGTTGCTTGGAGAGCGATTGACGGCTGATCTTGATCGAATCTTCGAACAAATCGCCCACAGCAACGATCTTTACATCGGGGCCGGCATTCATGGCATTGATCGCGGCGCCGTTGCCCCGTCCGCCACAGCCGACGAGGCCGACGCGGATCACATCGCCGCCACCTTGGTGAACAGCCTTGGAGTCAACCGCGGTGGCCGGGCGAGCCATTGCGGTCACCGCGGCAGCTCCCGCGGTCGCGGTGGCTGCGTGTTGCAAGAAGGTGCGACGATCGGTGGGTTTCGGTTCGGTCATAGCGGCGAAGGACTCCAAGGCAGGAAAGAAAGCCCTCTGGTCAGCGTGTCAGCTTGATTGGCAACGTGTCAGGGTGGGCCGGAAAGGTGGTACGATGATGCCGGAAACGGACGCGTTTGCCTGTCCGGTTGATCTCGCAAGATGGTTCTACTTTAACGCATGGAGCGTCGCATAGTGAACTATTCGCCAAACAACTTCACCAGCGGCTGCCCCGACGCGGTGCTGCAGCAGGCGGCCGATTCGCGGCAGACGGCCCGGCGAATCGCCACCAGCGTCCTGGAAAGCCAACTGCCGCTGGAAGAAGTGCGGCAGCGGCAACACCGAATTCACACCGAAGTCCTGCAACTGAGCCGCTCGATGGAGTCGCCGAATTTCACGCGACTCGACAGCGATGACCTGCGGCGGATGGCGATGCTGTACGACCGCGAGTTTTTTGATTCACAACTGCTGACGTTGATCGGCCGTGATCGCTTGCGGTTTGGGATCTCCTCACGGATGACCCGAATCGCCGGAAAACTGGTGACCCACTACCCCGATCGAGCCAGCAAGAAGCTGACCGATGCCCAGCGGCACGCACGGCAAGATACGCGGCAATTTGAAATGGTGCTGTCGTCCACCCTGCTGTTCCAGGCGTTCAACGATGTCGATCGGCCCGTCACGGTGACCGGCCTGCGGTGCGGCAACCGCTTGGAAGCGATGCAGCGGGTCTGCGAGCATGAACTGGTTCATCTGCTGGAGATGTTCCTGTGGAACGACAGCTCCTGCAGCCAGTCGCGGTTCCAAAACATCGCCGGCCGGTTCTTCGGGCACACCGAACACCGCCATGACTTGATCACTCAAAGCGAGCGGGCGGCGCGGAACTTTGACATCCGCGTCGGCGCCAAGGTGCAGTTCAACCACGAAGGTAAAACGCTCCGCGGTTGGGTCAATCGGATCACGCGCCGAGCCACGGTGCTGGTCGAAGACCGCCGCGGCCAGCGGTTCTCCGACGGCAAGTCGTATGTGCGATATTATGTACCGCTGGAGCAATTGCAGCGAGTGGTTTGATCGAAAGACTTATCCTGACGCTTTAAACCCCATGCCCTTTCACTAACCGATTTCACCCGATGCTGATCGTTCACCAACTGACCAAGACCTTTCGGCTCGATGAAGGGCTGGTGCATGCGGTCAATGAGCTGTCCTTTACCGTGGCGGAGGGCGAAGTCTACGGGCTGATGGGACCCAACGGCGCCGGCAAAACCACCACGCTACGGATGATCTTGGGGCTGCTGCGTCCCGATAGCGGATATGCAGAAGTTGATTCGGTCCGCACCAGTGACGATCCGATCGCGGTCAAAGCGAAGCTCGGCTTCGTGTCGGCCAATGACGGCGTTTACTCGTGGCTGAGCGTGCGAGAAATGCTGCTGTACTTTGCTGACCTGTACGGCGCCAGTCCGCAATTCGCGGCTGAGCGACTGGAAAGCCTGGCCGATTTGATGGACATCCGCGGTTTGCTCGATCGCCGCGCCGGCGCGCTGAGCACCGGCCAGCGGCAGCGCGTCACGCTGGTGCGGGGGCTGATCCACGACCCTCCGGTGATGCTGCTGGATGAGCCGACCCGGGGGCTGGATGTCTTGGGCAGTCAGACCGTGTTTGATTACGTCGCCCACCTGCGTTCGCTGGGCAAGGCGGTGCTGATCTGCACTCACGGCTTGGACGAAGCCGAACGGGTTTGCGATCGCTTCGGGCTGCTGCACCAAGGCGCGCTGCGTCACGAAGGGACGCTCGCGGAATTGCGACAAGCGACCGGGCGAGCGCATTTGGTGGAGATGTTCATCGATCTGCTCCGCGGTCGCCCGGGCGAATCGAACGCCGCTGTGCTGCCGAGCGTTAGCTGAATACCCGTCAGTTCAGCTCAGCACGCCCTTCGTTCCTCGGAGACGTGCCACCCATTGGACTCAGTTCTCGCTGCGAGCGATCGCGATGAAGCCGCCGGCACGCAGCCCTGGCAACCAGTTCGGTCGCTCGAGAATCTCGCCGCTGGTGATCGACAGCGGAATGATCTGCCGCACCGTCCAGCCGCTGGCGGTCAGATCAGACTTCAGCTCAGCCAATGAATAGCTGTGCAAGAACATGTCGGCCAACCCGCGGTAGCCATAGGTTTGGTCGCCCCATTCGTGACCGCGCTTGGTCAGGGCGGACCAGGCCGAACGCAGCCACACGCGGCGCGCTGGCCCACTCCGCCAGGCGGCATGGCGGTTGTGGACGTGCAGCACGAAGCTCCCACCGGGACGAACGATCCGCGCCGCATGTCGTAAAAACCGCCGGCGGAACTCGCGGCCGCGTATCATCCCGATGGTGCTGAACAAGCACACGCCGTGCGCGGCGCTGCCCTCGGCCAAGCATTCGAGTTGGACCAGGTTGGCACGGATCCGCCTGTGCTCAAATGCCTTGCCGGCGGCGCCGGCAGCGACCTGACGGAGCATCGGTTGACTGAGATCAACGCCCAACACGTCGTAGCCTGCCGCCCACAGCGTCCGCATCGTCCGGCCATCGCCACAGCCGAAATCGACCACGCGTGAACCGCGATCCGCAGCGGCTGCGGGTAGGTGTTCGCCCAAGAGACGGCTGTCGAGCTCGACCAGTGGCGTGTTGGCGATGAAGTCGCGGTAACCGGTGGCGATCGCCTCCTGCTGAGTGTACTCCCAGGTACCGGGGGAGACGCCTTCAGGCAACCGCCACGCCGGGCGGCGGTGCCTGTGAGCTGCGAAACCGGAGCGGGGCAGGGGGGCCGACTGCGGCTCGGCGTGATCGGCCGGAGGTTGCGGGGGCTGGTTCATATTTGCTCGCTGGGCCTATAATCCCGCGCCAGACATCGTTTTAAGTGGCCGGACACAGATCATTTGTCACAAGTGGCGTCTTCAGCACGATCGCTACCGTCTGAAAAATCGGTTGCTAAAGCAAACTTGTGTCCGGACGCCGAGCCTGCTCAGCCGATAGTCATCGATCACTGAACGGCCATCGAAATCGTCCGGCCGTTTTGCCGTTTTTTCGTTCTGCAATTAGGAGTTTCAAATCGCTATGGCCATTCGAGTCGCAATCAACGGGTTCGGCCGCATCGGACGCCTCACCTTCCGTAACCTCATGCAACGCAGCGACGAGTTTGAAGTCGTCGCGATCAACGACCTGACCGACAACCGGACGTTGGCCACGTTGCTGAAGTACGACAGCACCCATGGCCGCTACAACGGCACGGTGGACTATAACGATGACGCGCTGATTGTCGACGGCAAGCAGGTGTTGGCACTGGCCGAACGCGACCCGCGCAAGCTGCCTTGGAAGCAGCACAACGTCGACATCGTGATCGAGTCGACCGGTTTCTTTACCGCGCGGGCCAGCGGCGACAAGCCGGGCTATGACAGCCACCTGGAAGCCGGTTGCCGCAAGGTCGTGCTCAGCGCCCCGGCTAAGGACGGCGCCGATTTGACCTGCGTGATGGGGGTCAACGACGACAAGCTGACAGCCGACCTGAAGTGCGTCTCCAACGCGAGCTGTACCACCAACTGTCTTGCTCCGGTCGCCAAAGTTCTGCACGAATCGTTCGGCATCGAATCGGGCCTGATGACCACCGTGCACGCTTACACCAACGACCAAAAGGTCCAGGATCAGCCGCACGAAGACCTGTACCGCAGCCGTGCCGCGGCGACGAACATCATCCCGACCACCACCGGGGCTGCCAAAGCGGTCGCGCTGGTGATTCCCGAGCTCAAGGGCAAGCTCACCGGGATCGCGATGCGGGTTCCCGTGCCGACCGGCAGCGTGGTCGATTTGACCGTCAACCTCAGCAAAGAAGTCGATGCGGAAACGATCAACGCGGCGATGAAGGCGGCCGCGGAAAGCGGCCCGCTGAAGGGTTTCCTGCACTACACCACCGATCCGATCGTCAGCAGCGACGTGATCACCGATCCGCACAGCAGCATTTTTGCCGCGGATTTCACCCAGGTGCTGGGCGGCAAGGGCAAGTTCGCCAAGGTCGTCAGTTGGTATGACAACGAGTGGGGCTATAGCTGCCGCACCGCCGACTTGGTCGCGCGTCTAGGTAATATGTAATCAGCCGCCACCGCGGTTCCAACGCTGCGGCAAGGTGAAGGCGTAGAGCACGACGATCGTGCCGACGCTCATCGAGGTCCACGGCAGCCATTCGTCCGGCTTGACCACTTTGGTTTTAGCCGCTGGCGAGCTGCCGGGATCCATCATATTGGCCGCCGAGGTGTCGCCGGTGGCATAGATCGTGGCGCTGTCGATCAGCAGCGTCTCGACGCCGACAATGAATAACATGGCCCCGACGGCCAGGAAAAATGCTCGCCACACGATTGCGGTCCTTTCGCTGGGTCAGAGCTGGTGAGAGGAACGGATGAATGCGGAGCCCGGCGGCGGATGCCCGCTGTCGCTGCCGATGAGCTCACCAGCGGCGGCTCGCTGCCGGTTACTTCGGCCACCAGCGCGGACGGCGGCCAACCATTCGTCACCGCCCGCTGCAACCGATCGAGCTGTTATCAGCGGCGCAGTCGGCGCGTTGTTCCTGCTAGTTAATGGTCTGTTACAGCATAAGCTTAGGGTCGGAGGCCGCACGGCTCGCGCCGTTGCGTTAACAATGGTAACGGCAGGGCGCAAGCCGCCGGCCCTACCAGCCCGAAGTTTTACCGGTAACAGACC